>Ga0082212_10008004_pt1 | contig 13885 bp, 15 predicted proteins | sample TergutNt197P3_FD_71548 | JGI IMG/M metagenome (GOLD analysis project Ga0082212, IMG submission 71548) | Neocapritermes taracua P3 segment gut microbial communities from Petit-Saut dam, French Guiana - Nt197 P3 | ecosystem: Host-associated > Arthropoda: Insects > Digestive system > Gut ... | reverse complement strand
ACCCATGCATCAGCATGTTTTGAATTCTTACGTAACTGAGATCGATACGACTGCGCTTCTTTTTCAGTAGAAAAATATTGGGCATAAACGCGCACATGACCATCTTTTACAACAATACCCGCACTGGCTTTTTCGTTATTGTTCAGTTGATTAATATGCGCTTGCGCCCGCGTTCTCGTATTGTAGCTTCCAATAATCACATAAAATTTCATGCCGCCGCCAACAGCAGATGTAATATTTGAAGATGAAGTTGATACAGTTAGCGTTGACTTTGAAGTTGAAGTTGATTCAACAGGAACCGCCGTTGAAGTTTCAGGACTCACAGAAACGTCTTGATTATCATTATCTGAAGCAATATCCCCATTCTGCAAGCCGGATTCCGCAACATATCCATCTATCCTGTCGCTGTTCGCGGAAAAAGCATCTGCAACAATTTCATTTACAGATTTTTTAGGCATGATTTCCTGCGGCACAAAACTTGCAGTATAGGACGCTTTATTAACATCGTTTACCGGCGTTGGCAGAACTAAAAATAATAAGAGGGCCGCCGCAGATGCAGAAACTATTCGAAGAAATGTTCGTGTAACGGGTATGTTATAAATAACATTTTTCCCCTGTTTGGGATTTTTTTTCGTCTTAACGTTTATTTCAGATTCATTTTCCAATTCCGAAACCGTAAAAGAACTAATATTTAAAACATTACGGGCAGTTAATGGTAGAAAATTAAAGTGAGGCAATCCATAGGACCGGATGCTGAACAACTCGTCGCTACGTTTAGCAGGTATAAAAATCAACCGATCGTCCTCTTTGAAAAACGAACCGATTGAACCTAACTGTAGATCGGTGTTATCGTTTAACAGTTTTTTCATTTCAGCCACGTCAGATTTAATAAAGGAACAGGCTTTTGTGAAATCCGCAGCATGCTGCTTCATGTATGATTCCGTCAAAAGTCCGTCATTATGTGACAGTGTCGGATTGAAGACAATTTCTTTCCGCGCCGGAGAAAAGAAATTACTTTCTTCAACGTATTCAGCCGGTATGGATTGAAGAACAAATCCTCCAAAATCAGGTATTATCACACAATCATGCTGCAATAATAGCCGTTCAATATGTTCAATAATCCGCTCCATTTTGTTTTTTAAAAAAATCAAATCCTTAAGTAGCATCTTTAGGAATGCAAAGATAAACATTTTTTGAATAACAATACAAAAAACAAAAAAAAGTCGTATATTTGTACGCAAAACAATTATGATTTCAATCGAAGGCTTAACAGTTGAATTTGGAGGTTTTACGCTATTAGACCAACTGTCATTTGTGGTTAATAAAAAAGACCGTATCGCGCTTGTCGGGAAGAACGGGGCTGGCAAAACTACTTTGATGAAAATTATTGCCGGCATGAAGGCGCCGACCAAGGGCGTTGTAAGTATTCCAAAAGACATGACCATCGGTTACCTGCCGCAACAAATGCAAATAACCGATACATGCACCATCCTGGAAGAAGCCGAACGGGCTTTCGAGCATATTCATCAGGCAGAAGCAGAAATTCAACGACTAAATCAGCAACTGTCGGTACGTACCGACTATGAATCGGAGGCTTTTCATCAACTGATAGATCGCGTCACTGTCCTTTCGGAACAGTTTCAGATGATGGGAGGCGTTAACTACCATGCGGAACTCGAACGTACACTGCTCGGTTTGGGTTTTACGCGCGCCGACTTCAATCGCCCAACCTCCCAGTTTAGCGGCGGTTGGCGTATGCGTGTAGAGCTGGCGAAACTTTTACTTCAACGACCTGACGTGCTGCTGCTTGACGAGCCAACCAACCATCTTGACATTGAATCTATCCAATGGCTCGAAAATTTTATCACACAGCATACCAATGCCGTCATGCTTGTTTCGCACGACCGCACTTTCATCAATAATGCCACCCAGCGGACACTCGAAATAGAACTCGGACAAATTTACGATTACAAGGTGAAATACGATGAATACGTCATTTTACGAAAAGAGCGCCGCGAACAACAGCAGCGTGCCTACGAAAACCAGCAGAAAATAATTGCAGATACGGAAACATTCATCGAACGTTTCCGGTATAAAGCATCAAAAGCAGTTCAGGTACAATCGCGTATCAAACAACTTGAGAAAATAGAGCGCATTGAAGTGGATGATGAAGACAACGCCATGTTACACCTGAAATTTCCGCCATCGCCACGTTCCGGCTCCTACCCTATCATCATCGACAACCTGACAAAACGATTCGGCGATCATACGGTTTTTGCGGACGCTACTTTCACAATAAACCGCGGCGAAAAAGTGGCGTTCGTTGGAAAGAACGGCGAGGGAAAAACAACGCTTGTTAAATGTATCATGAACGAAATAACCGATTACGAGGGCATCCTGAAGATCGGTCACAACGTAAAAACCGGTTATTTCGCACAAAATCAGGCACAGTTGCTGGATGAAAACAAAACGGTATTCGAAACCATCGACTATGAGGCGCAGGGTGATATCCGCACAAAAATCCGAGACATTCTCGGCGCATTCATGTTTGGCGGCGATGCATCCGACAAAAAAACCGGTATCCTTTCAGGCGGCGAAAAAAGTCGCCTGTCTATGATACAGCTACTACTTCAACCCGTCAACCTGCTAATCCTCGACGAGCCGACCAACCACCTTGACATGCGTTCAAAAGATGTCCTGAAAAGCGCGTTACTCGAATTTGACGGTACAGTTATTATTGCGTCGCACGACCGGGAGTTTCTCGACGGTCTTGTGAACAAAGTGTATGAGTTTGGAAACAAACGAATTAAGGAACATCTCGGCGGAATCTACGACTTTCTGCGCGTTAAGAAAATCGAAAGCCTTCATGAACTGGAACGGAAAACACCCTTGACAACTATACAAAACACAGCAACTCCCGGAATTTTTATGTCACAGTCGTATGAAGAGCAAAAGGAGCAAGCGCGCCAGCTTCGTAAATTAGAAAAAGCTGTCGAAGAAGCTGAAAATAGAATTGCGGCTATCGAAACAAAAATTGCGGCGTTGGAAATGCAGATGTTATCACCCGAAAACGCAGCCGACGCATCGCTTTACACCTCGCACAACCTACTTAAAAATGAATTGTCGGACGCCATGACCGAATGGGAAACAACCGCCGAAGCGCTGGAAAAGGGGAAAAATCAGAATCACCGAAAAGCAAACAGCCAGTGATGTTTTCGATGAAAGAAATTTGTTTCTTAAGTATCCAGTTTTTTCGCCACACAGGTCATAATACTGTCCTGATTTTTATTCCATAGATGCATAGCGCCGCCATTGCAATGTGCGAAATCTTTACAGTTTTTACAAATACCTGACTTACACCAGTTCCTGTTACGCATAATTTCGTAATGATTTTCCCATATTTCAACAAGGCTGTCCCTGTAAATATTGCCCTGAACAAAACTTCGGTCAATATTCGGGCAGGCAGAAATAGATCCGTCGATCAGCACAGAACCGATATTTACGCCTGCCCGACAGAAGAAATAACTGTCGCGCACCTTTTTCTCGTAGTCGCCGACATAACTTTCACAACTGAAATAGAGATTTATCCGCTTGTCATTTTGTCGACTTTCGGCAATAAAATTCATCAATTGGCGCGTTTGTTCGTTCGACAACAACAATTTCGGATTTTCGGCGGCTCTGCCAATTGGCGTTATGGTGAAAATTCGCCAGTTTTTTATTTTTCGTGAGATCAAAAATTCCTTTAAGGCAGGTAGTTCATCCAGATTATTTTGATGTACGCAGGTAACGACGTCGTATTTCAATCGCTGGCAAGACACAATCAGTTCTAAAGCCTTAACCGCGCGTTCAAAACTTTTCGAGTTGTTTCTAAGCCGGTTATGATTTTCTTCCAAGCCATCCAAACTGACTGTAATACTGCCCATTCCTGCCGAAACGAGTTTTGCTTGCATGGACTTGTCGTAGGCATAGCCGTTTGTGACAATACCCCAGCGGAAACCGTTTTCACGCAATTTTTTGCCGCACACAGCCAAATCTTTTCGAAGAAGTGGCTCTCCGCCCATGACGACCACAAATATGGAATCCGAAGCGTATTGTTTTGCAAGTGGCTGAATGGCATTCAGGAAATCCTCAAACGGCATATCCGGAAAAGCGCTACCTGACTTGCAATCAGATCCGCAATGCTGACATTTCAGGTTGCAACGCCATGTACATTCCCAAAATAAATAATTGAGAACATGCAATTTTATTTCATTTTTTCGGAAAATGTCGTGAATACTTTTTGTGAAAAAATTATTCATTTCACTGTTTTTCTTCCAGTTCAATATTGATATTGATTTCGTTTTTGTTTGCGGTACTGACAATAATGGTTTTATCTGCAAACAATCCATTATCCATACCGTCAACATCAAGGAACTGTACTGTCACCTTATCACGTGTGCCGGTTATATTTTCCCTGTCGGAATAAACATCCTGCATGGGAACGCCTGCATAAAAATCAAATTTGCCGTCCTTATCGGTGATTCCCCGATAATAGCCTTCACTGTTTACTGTAACAATGATCCCCTCAATCGGTAAACTGGTTGTTTTCGACTTCACTGTACCGGTAAGTTTCACATCTTCAATTTCTTCAGGTATTGTCCCGTAGCACGACTGAAAAACAAAAGCCATTGCTGTAAAACTGATACCGCCAAAAATTTTCCTTAACAATTTTCTCAATTTTATTTCTGTTGTTTTCATGATTTGAATAGTTTACAATTGGACGCCAAAGGTAAGTATATTATTTTATCAATGCAAATTCACCAAATTCTGTCCACATGCTTTTTTAATCATTTCTGCCGTGTTAACGGCGTCTAATTTGATAAGCAGATTTCGCCTGTGTGTTTTGACGGTTTCATCGTCCCGATAAATCTTTCTTGCAATTTCACCTGTGGTAAAGCCGTCGGCTATATGTTGCAATATTTCTTTTTCACGGGGAGAATACCAGATTACACTAATATCTCTTTTGTCTTTTAACAGGATATCAATTTCTTCACAAAGAAACATTTCACCCTGATGGACCGTTTCAATACCTGCAAATATCTCTTCGGGTTCGGAATTTTTCAAGATATAGCCGAGCGCGCCATTATGCAGGGAGCGTTTGGCTACATTAAACTCCCTGTAGCTTGTCAGCATGATGATCTTTAATGCAGGATAGGTTTTCGTCAATTCGGCACAAAATTCTACCCCGTCGCCATCCGGCAATCCAATGTCGAGTAACATCAGGTCGGGAAGTCTTTTTTCCAGGCCCTGCCGACATGATTTAATATCGTAATAAACATCCGAAACAATGATGTCCTGCGAATCGTTAATCAGCTTGGTCAGGCTTTTTACTACCATTTTGTGGTCATCTACAATCGCTACGTGAATTAGTTGAGAATTATCCATGATCTAATAATTTATTGTTGTATAGTACTTTTTTAAAAAATTGCTGCAAAGTTAGTCTTTTCCACAAAACTTTATATCCCCCAAAAGGGTGAAAATTTATAAGTAACCGGCATTTTCACCCTTTTAGGGGATTGCCGGGTATGAGTATTTCACGTAAATTTGCAGCGTAAAAATAATTAATAACCGCTCAGAAACGGGCATAAAAAAATGAACTATGAAAAAAATGAGATTTAACTTAATGACAATTAGCGCTTTACTATTAAGCGTATTGCTCTTTACTGCTTGTAGCAAAGAAGAGGGGATTTTATCGGAGACGCTTACAGTAGAAGAAGTGATCCTGGGAAATGGTTTTAGTTTGAAATCAGTGAAGATGATAAATGAAAACGGTATTGCGGTTATCAATTCCGGCGATCCAAACAGCTGGTTTGAAAATGCCACTGTTCAGGAAATCATTGTACCGGCAGGCGCTGTTATTGGAATAGATCATGCTCCTGACGGGCAACTGCAATTTAGACTTGCCAGTATCATACTGGTGGATTTCCAAGTCGACAAAAAATCATATTCCATCGGCATGGGTCCCGGAAGAAAACTGGTGGTACAGAAAAACAAAGCGGGGAAATATATACTGCTCCCCGAAGAAACCGCCAGCCTATCGCCACCACCCGTAGTAAACTGAAACTTAATCGCTCTGAAACCGTCGCGTATAGTGATATATAAAAGTAGAAAATATGAATACAAAGAACGAAAAAATTGTTTCCTTATGTTGCCCTGTGTGTTTGAAGCAACTCACACGACCATTAACAGAAAGTCCATGTCCATTTTGTAATAGTGATATGCCGAGTATTTTAAAACCTTGCGATGCTATAAAAAAAGGAGAGAAAACGTTGGCTCCGATGTTATTCTTAACGTCTTCAGGTAAACAAGCAATGACTTTTGACCCTGAAACGCCAGCAAGCGCTATTTTTGCCGAAACGCCCGAAAAAAGTTTTGAGCATTTCTGGATTAAGACATTGTTATCTAAAATGGCTGGAAAATTTATACCGCAGGAAAATCTCGTACCCGAAACCATGCCGCTTTTGAGAGGTTTCCATTTGATACCCGCTGATTACATAAAGGAGTTGGAGTATCATATTGAATCATTACTGTATCTAAACGCTTCCATATTACCGTTGAAAAATGACTATGACAAAGCAGGATGTAGCGAGCTTGAACTTGTATCAACGAAAACGGAATATGTATCCGATGAATATTGCATTGTAAAGGGCATAGTGAAAATAAAAAGCTATTATAATAAAATGGGCAAGAATAATTGGGTATATGTTGGAAGTGGAGATGTTTATCTAAATATTACCATGCCATTTGTTAAAATAGAGAACAAATGGATAGCAACCGATGTTACCCCATCATTTGTTGCCGTTCTGCCTACAGAAGAGGAAAAAAATATTGTTGAAAAATTCCTGGTTAATGCTGCGTTAGATAAACAAAAAATGAAGGAAAAAAAGGCAAAAAGAAAACAAATCATTAAAAAAGGAACCTATATTTCAATAGGTGTAGTAACTGCATTAGTTTTATTGATGCTACCATACGCCATTACTAAATCTGACGGATTTTTCCGAATCATAGCCCAACCGTCTATGTTTATCAGTATGTTGTTATGCTATCTCTTCCTGGGTATAGCCTTTTTAGCATGTATTACTCTTGTATTCGGCGGACTTGGTAATGCTATTTCCGGCTCAAGTTCCGATGTAATGGGCTACAGTTTTGTAGTTGTTCTAATATGTGGAGGAATTTATTTCGGACTTTCAGCATTATTGATGAATCTAAGTTATATCAATCCATTTACTGGTGTGCCATTCATAAGACCTTTTTAACCCGGTTAGTGTTGACAATATCCCGTCCCGCCGATTATGGGAAGTAAAATATTATGTGAAGTTTATTCAAGTTTAAAAAAACCGGTAAGGTCTACACTTTGGTCATATTGAGTTCGAAGTACCGTGAGGAGAAAAAAGTCAAAACCCGTTCCATTGCAAATCTTTTCCACATGCCGGATGAGATGATACTGCACATTGAGAACATACTCAAGTCGGACAGGGAGACGATGGTAAGCCTAAAAGACATATCTGTAAGCTGTTGCATCGATTACGGCTATGTGAGTGTACTGTTAGTCGCCAAAATCCAAAGGTTTAAAAGATATCAGCAAATCATTCTAAATTGATGAATATTGTCTGTCATTATACGATGCATAGCGCTAAAATATAACGTTTTTTTTCATTGCAAATGTAATATTTTTCTGTTTTTCCACAAAAAATCAACTGAAAAAAAATGCAAATATAAGTTCATGAGCCTTTTTCGATATACGTTTAATCCCATTGTCAGACAGCATAAATTTTTATTTGTATTTCTCCCACAGTTCTTTGGCGAAGTCGAGAAAGGCGGGCGGGGCGGAGTCGAAAGCTGCGTCAGCGACATAATCGCCGCCGGCATACTCGTTTTTTGCGGGGTCCCCAAAATCGGCTACCAACGCGCGTGATTCGCCGCGAACGGCATATTTGCGGTCGCCTTCATACATAATGATTTTCATCGTCATGGGCGAAGGCTCGCCGCGACAGGCCAGCGTATAGGTCATCCATACCTCCGACAGTCCGTCGCCGTTCAGGTCGGTTATCCGAAAAGCGTCCTCAACAAAGGAAACCGCTATTTCATACAGCCAGCAGTCGCGCACGAAATCCGTTACCTGCCAGGCCATTTTCATGTCTTCCCTGTCTTCCCGGCTGACATACCGGCGGGCATAGAGTTCTTTGCTTCGCAAGGTGTTCTCCCGATCGCCCGGGTCGGGGCGCGATTCAACATCCGTCTCTGTCAGTATGATCAGATTGCTTCCGGTACGGTCTTCGTAACGGCTTATTTTCACAATATTCCCCTTGATGGCGTTGACGTAGTCTGCCTCGGCAACGAGTAACGGCATTTTCTTGCCTGCAAATTCCCATTCGCTGACTTGTCCGTCGATTGACAGGGCGATGCGTTTTTCGGCAAACCGGCTCATGTCAATTTCGTACGTCTTTGTATAGGCTTCGTGCGGATCGCCCCACAGACTTTCACCTTCAATGGCAGGAACGTAGGCCGTAATGCGAAACCGGTTTTCACCAATAGCCGTTACCTGTGTGGCATATTCCGGTTCGCCGCCTTCAAAACCCCATACCATGGAGAAGAAAGGCTTTTGATTGTTGTCGTATCCAAAGAAGTTGAATACATCGTAGTCATAGATAGTCTTTCCTTCGTTATCCGCGTGAATATATTCCCAAAAACCGTCAAGCATTGCCCACAGCCGGTCAATGTCAGGATTTTTCTTGCCGTCCGTGTTTTGGGAGTTCTTTTCAAAATTGCTGCCCCGACCAGTATCAGATTGCTGATCGCCGGACTGCTTTGCGGTTGATTGCCATCCGCAGGATGCCGCCAAAATCATTAGTGCGGCTGATGTTGTTAAAAATATTTTTTTCATATATGTGAAGTGTAATGTATTATTAATTCCATCTCGCCGCCGTTAAGGGGGACTTTGTATAGTTTGTAACTGCCGTCCCAGCGAACACGCCAGTCGTTACCGGACGACATTTTTGCGTATTGCCAACCGCGTTCAGACAGCGATCCCCATGCCAGCTGGGAGTATACGCGCCCGTCATGCAATGCAATGAGTTCTAAGCTCTTTTCTTTTCCTTTGTTTATGGTCAATTGTCGAAGAAGCGCTTCCTGACTGTCCGACTGCACTTCATCCGATTGCATTTCTGCCGACTGCATTTCTGCCGACTGTGTATCTGCCGCAAGCAGTTCGTCCAGCGTTTCGCTCTCCGCCTGTTTTGACGGAAGTGCCTCACTCGCTTTTTTATCTGAAAAGTTGCAGCCTGATATGGTCAGCAGCAACGCCAGAGCGGGTATTGTAAATAATCTGTTCATCATTTTAAAATTATGTTTCGTTATTGAAATACAAAATTAATATTTTTTTCGGTAAAATCGTGCCATACGACTTGATTTTCGTGAAAGTATGCAAGCAGCTTGTCAAAATCGTTTTCCAGTACTTCTTCTTCTCCGATGTGATAAATCCATACGCGTGTTTCAAATCTGTCCAAAAACGCTGAGGCAATCTTTTCCTCATGATAGCGGTTTTTGTTGACAGATACTGTTTTAAAATAGATGAATTCGTAGCCTGTTGCATCGTCGGTTTGTTTAGTCGTCCCGTCATCAGACAAATCACATATATAATATGCTGAGTGTAAGCCATATACTTTGCCATCTTCGCAGTACAGAATATGAGAACTGCAGTTTGGGCTTCCGAAATCGAAAACCACTTCCGGTATGCCATCGCCGTCCATATCCGCTACGGCAAAACGGGATAATTTGAGCGGCTTTTTATATATGACGTCTAAACATTCCAATTCGCTGATTTTAAGATTTTTCTCTTTCTGCGTGTCGTAAAAGGCAGTTTCATTGAGCAGCGCTGCCTTGAAGGCTTGCATGGCTATCAGCGCCTTACCGGTATAGGTTTCGGGCTTGAAGGGCGGCGTTTCTTCCTGTTCGGCTTCGGACGCTTCCCGGCTGACGGCTTCTGCGGGACTGTTATCCGCTCCATTTGGGAGCGTCACTTCCTGCACCCCGTTTCCTGTCCGTGCCGACAGAAAGACCGAAGCTATATCCGCCTCTGTGAACTCGTACCATACGGCAGCATTTTTATTCATCTTGTCCCAAAGATTCGCGGTAAACACATCGTATTCGTCTTTGCTGACTTTTTTGTCGCCGATATAGTAAGATATGTCGTTGATATCCTGTCCGGAGGATGTGGAATAGGCAAGCGTTTCTGTCGTATAGACGTCTTTTTTTATGGACGCCGCTTTAAGAAAGACGCTTTCGAAGGCTCCACTCGAAGCAAAATACGTCCCATCAGCGGTTAATTCAAGCATTCCGCGGTAGGGATGATTAAATCCGTACACCTTGCCGTCTTCGTAATGCAGTACTTCAAAAGCGCCGTCGAAGCCGGTGGTTAATGCCAAAACCACTTCGGGTATGCCATCGCCGTCCATATCAATGACGGCAAAACGTTCCGTACGCCAGACGGCATTTCCTTCCACGCTCAGGTCGTACCGGTTCAGCAAATAATTTTCTCCGCCGTTTACGCTGTAAAACGGCATTTCGTTCATCAGTACGGCGTGATATGCCTGCATGGCTTCGTCCGCTTTTTTGGCAGAAGCGTTGCATCCCGCGAATGTCAGGAGCGTCAGCATACCCCATATCGCGCCGTAAACGGTAGCTTTTCTTACATTTTTCATCTCTTTCTATTTTATTTAACTTTTTTAAAAAACCGGATAATACTTACCGTTGAAGGCCTTTTGTCCGATTTATCGTTTTCCGCCGCAAAGATACGGCACAAAAAACAAATAAGTACCAGTAATAGTACCTGTTTTTACGGTGTATTACCGAAAATGTACCGGGATCGCAGAAAAACGTAGTATTATGGATTGATTCGCAAGCGCGCAATGACGGATGGGTGGGACGTCATTGGTAGGACATTGAATTCCTCGAACGCGACGGCGACTACGCCGAAAGCAAATGGATCGAATGGAACGGCAATCGGATATCGCTTTGCGAAAAATAATTTTCCCTGCTGACATACAGTTGTCAATAATCACAACTATCTTTGCATCAATTTAAGCGTTACCGGCAATCGGACGGAAGCGCGGAAATGAAGTAAAATATTGAATAACATTGTTTTGGGTTATTTCGATTTTGCGGAAATTCAGGCAATGAAACACAAACCGCAATGTATATGAAAGTTATATGAAATGCAAGTGAAAAAATGAACATTATGAACGAAAAAGACGTAGTTGAATTACTGAAACAGGTTGAAAGCATTGGAATTAATGTTTGGATTACCGGCGGCTGGGGAGTGGATGCAATTTTAGGACGACAAACGCGGCCACACAGTGATATAGACTTTTTTGTCCAAAAGAAAGACGCAAGTGCTTTTATCGAAATGATAAAGTCTAATGGTTATTGCCGTACAAAAGTTGAATCTGACGACCAATCGGTTTGGTGCGCAGCTCACGACCGTGCAATTGATCTTCATTTGTTTGAATTTGCAGAAGAAGGAACATTGCGCTTTGAAAATGAAATCTACCCTTCGGACATTTTGAACGGAAAGGGGACAATCGGCGTGGTTACGGTACGTTGTCTGACTGCCGAAGCGCAGGTAATCTATCACCAGGGCTATGATCAGAAAGAAAAAGACCGCCACGATGTGCTGTTGCTATGCAGCACATTTGGCTTTTTGATTCCTGAAGAATATGCGCGTGAAAAACAAAACAATATAAATGTACAATGAAAATCGAAAAAATTACTGAAAACAAGAAGCAGTTCCTTGACCTGTTGCTATTGGCAGACGAGCAGGAGAGTATGATTGACAAGTATTTGACGAGCGGAGATTTATTTGCTTTGTACGATGATGATTTGAAAAGTGTTTGCGTAGTATTGCCAATCGACAGCGAGACTTGCGAATTGAAAAATATAGCGACATATAGCGCGTATCAAGGCAAAGGATACGGAAAAGCGCTGATAAAACATGTTGCTGACTTCTATAAAAACGACTTTCAAACAATGCTCGTTGGAACAGGCGATACGCCGACAATTCTATCGTTTTATGAAAGTTGCGGATTTGAGAAATCGCATCGTATCAAGAATTTTTTTACCGATAATTATGACCATCCAATGTTTGAAGAGGGCATACTACTTGTTGACATGATTTATCTGAAAAGAAATTTATAAGCAGAAATTCGGGATACCTGTCAACGAAGCGGTACTACTAAATCTGCAATCCCGCCAATGTTCCTGAGAGCGAACTGCTGACGAAATGCATAATCCGGCTAATTTGCGGCGCCACCTCCGAAAAAAAAACGTAATTTCAGACATCCAGACTTGGCGCAAAGTTCATTGTCGCGATTTTGAATTTTATCGTCAAATCGGTACCAGGATAGGTCGTATTGGTAGCATTGACCTCTTTAATAATTTTGGCTAAAGCACGTTGCCTTCTAAGTTTGGACAGGGGGTAGAGAGTGATGTTCATTAAATACTTGCTTTCCTGATGAAGTTTTGTATACCGTTGGTTTTCAGGTATTTCACCGACAGGTATTTTGTAGTTAGCCTTCTTGCGTTTGTTATTTAATTGGCTTAATTCCTGTTAAATCTGCTTATAATTACTGTACAGGTCAATTTCCCAAAGCAACAGCCTTGACTGAGGAGATGCTTGAATGGTGCAAAGAGACATTTTAATTTTTCAGTGCGTTATCGGGTGTAGTGTTTGCAGTCGCCGGTATAACCCGCAACGTTACGGTACTAAACAAGCTGACAGGTACAGAAGAAACACGTCTTTTGAATGAGGTTGCCACTTCGCATCTGGCACGGCGGACGTTTTGTGGTAACCTTTATAAAAAAGTGATAGAGATATAAAAAAGATTGGCAAGCACGTAAATAATGCTTTAGCGGAAGAATTAGCAGGAGATTCGGATGTCGAAAGATTTGCGACCACTTCCCATAAATCAACTATCGCAAAATTTGCGACAGTTCAAATTGAGGGGAACAGAGAGGTTTTGAGAAATATTGAATATTACAGTCTTGATGTGATTTTGTTGGTAGGATACAGGGTTAAATCAAAAAGTGGAATTAAATTCCGAAAATGGGCAAACCGTGTGTTGAAAGAATATCTGTTGAGAGGGTATGCCATCAGCCAAAGGATTGAGCAGGTTGAAAAATTCGGAATTGAAACCGGACGGCAAGTAATGGAAACCAATGTAAAACTTGATTTTTTGATGAAGTACATCGAGGACATTGTTACCGACCAAAAAGATATTAACGAGGATACGCGCATTCAATTGGAACTTATCAATCAGTCGTTGGCCGAGTTGCAAGTTAGGCATCGGGAATGGAATAAGCCTCGCAGGCAGATAGGATTCAGGACAAGCGATGAAGGTGATACGGATTAACGGATTAATTTATAAAGATATGGATTATCGCAAGATTGTTATTGATGCTTACATCGAGCATGTAAATTACCAAACGTCGTATGAATCCTTTTTCAAGTTACCTGTATACGTTTCTACGGTGGTCAATCTTAATAACCTCAACGGTTAATATATCGTCTTTAATTGAATAGATAACACGGTAAACGCCAACCCGGATGCGATAATGATTATCGGAGCAAACGAGTTTGACGCTTCCAATTGGACGTGGATTTACTGCCAAATCATTGATTGACTTTTTGATACCCGGCAGATAAACAACTGATATTTTGTCAAGTGACTTTAAAACCTGTTTGTCAATAATAACCTTATACATTCATTTCAATCCTTTTGTCAATGTATTTGTTAAACTCGTCAAGGCTTATTGTTTCCTTACTTTGACGGTTTTCTATATCAATCAAATC
>Ga0082212_10008003_pt1 | contig 13885 bp, 13 predicted proteins | sample TergutNt197P3_FD_71548 | JGI IMG/M metagenome (GOLD analysis project Ga0082212, IMG submission 71548) | Neocapritermes taracua P3 segment gut microbial communities from Petit-Saut dam, French Guiana - Nt197 P3 | ecosystem: Host-associated > Arthropoda: Insects > Digestive system > Gut ... | reverse complement strand
ATCAAAGTAACATTGATGTTGAGGGTATTGTTGATAAATATTTCCTGCATGAAAAAAACCGGGTAAATACTTTGTGTTCCATAAATATATTGGCCGAATTGATGGGGTATTCTTTCCCAGATGAAATGATTGCTCATACACGAGAGCAGGAAGACTACATATATCATGTTGATGCAAAAATCTATAAATATGATGAATTGAAATAACAAATAGTGTCGTGTTAAAAGAAAAATATCAAAAATATACCGAAGGGACGATATAATCTATGAATATACTAAAACTTATAAGTAATATCTTGTTATTTTTGAAAAAATATAAATATACGATTGCCGTATTTATCTATTTTCTAATCATTGTTTATTTTCAGATAAATACATTACGGAATAGAGGGCCATTTCTTTTTTATTTTGTCAATGCCTCGTCGTTATTATTCATTTTACATCTCATCAGTAAAAGTAAATTGATAATAGGCGTTGCCCTTAAAATTATTTTTTCACTACTCATCACTTTCGAGGCTTATTATGCTTTTTTCTTTAATTGCAGTATCTCTTTGGGGATCATTTCTTCAATTATGGTAACCAACATGGCGGAAGCTACGGATGTAATGAAAGATAGAATATTACCCTGTATCATCATTTTTTGTTTGTCATTCTTGGGGGTATTCAAGTCTGTTAATGAACTTAAAACTATGAATATTCCTGTAAAATGGAGTGTGTTATTGTTGTCGGTTTACATGTTTGTTTGTTTTCCGATTTATGTATTTCGAAAAATAAAAAAAGATGAGAATTTTGACCTTTCTTATACCGGGTCAGCCATTCGCACTTGCCAAATGCTTATAACAGAACGTTTTCCTCTTATATACGGACAAATATCGTCTGTTTTGGTAAATTTGCAGGAAAAAAATCATGTGAAAAAATACTTGATGCACGACCGATTTTTTCCGGAAGATGTTTCTTGGAAGGATGCAGAATGGCTACCCGAAAAGATATTTTTTGTGCTCGGCGAAAGCCAATATAGCAAACATCTGTCTTTATACGGATATGATGTGAAAACAACTCCATTTTTGGACAGTTTATCCCAGACATCTAAAATGACGGTTTATAATGCTATCTCGCCTGCTTGTACAACTTTGGACGTCACGCCCCTGTTATTTACTTTTGCAACTCCGAAGGATCTAAAACCTTTTTTCATTCACAAAAACATCATCGAATTAGCAAACGATGCCGGTTATCAAACCGTTTGGCTATCCAACCAAACTACTTTTGATAAATGGGGCAGTGTCATAACGCATATATCATCTTTATCCTGTGATGTTTTTTTTACAGGCTATGAAAAAACAGTAAAGATAATTGACGACCTTAGTTTAATTCCTAAACTTCAAGAAAAATACAAAAAAAATATGAAACAATTCTTTGTGATACACTTACAGGGTAGTCATGGTGGTTATTCAACAAAATACGACAAAATTGATGAGGTAGCAATTAAGAGTAACAATACAAATTGTCAATACGACTGGAGTATTCATCATACCGACAGAGTATTGAGAAAGATTTATAATATAATGAAAGCTGACACATCGTCGATATTATACTATATTTCCGATCATGGAGAAAATATAGAGATGTATGGACATGGTTATTTAAATGGTGGCGTTTGTCAATTTGAAGTACCGATGTTCATCATTAATCAAAGTAAGATTGATGTTGACGCCATTGTGGATCAATATTTTCTGCATGAAAAAAATCGGATCAATACTTTGAGTTCCATAAATATATTAGCCGAGTTGATGGGATATTCCTTTACGGATGGAATAATTTCAGAAGTAAGAGAGCAGTCAAACTACGTATATCATGTTGATGGACGAACCTATAAATACGACGAATTGGAATAAAATATGAACTTGATATTGAAAGCAATAAGAAAAATCTGTAAATTATTAAATCCTCCTTACGGGAAAATACTATTGCCCCATAGCATAGTTGAGAAAAGAATCTGGTTAGAGCGAGAAAAATTAATGCCACAAAAGATGTTAAAAAATGTCATAAAGTTTTTTTTGCCTAATGTAATTATTGTTTTATACAGGCAATATAACAAGTTTTTAAAACATAAAAAAAAGAATCAGAATATACAAAAAAAATTTATTTTTGATATAATTTTAAGTGTTGGTGATGCATGCAGACCTGCATATTACTTAAAAAAACATGATTTAAGATTTTATGCAAATCCGCTTGATTGGATGATGTCTTATTCATTGGATACAGTTATTCATTTATATAAAACAAAATTTAATGATTTCTTTGTGGATTTTGTTGAAGATAAACAAAAATCATTAGAATATAATTGTCATTGGTATATTGACAATAAAAATAATATCATATCAATGCATTATAAGGATATAGAAAGTAATAATAGAATGTTTAGAGATAAAATGGTAGCCAGATTTGATAAGATAAATAATATTTTATTAAATGCAAATAAAATATGTTTCATTTCCAATAGAAGTGAAAGTATTGATGTTTATAAATCTTTTTTAGAAAAGATGTCCAAAATGTATTTTGGAAATATGACTTATATAAATATTAGAAATCATGAAGATATTGATGCCATCTCTCCCACTTTTAATCATTACAAAGAAAAAATGTCAGATAAATTGGAATTGATTGAATACGAATTTAATGATATTCACCCACAAGGTAATGATTTAAAAATTAATGATGATGTTTGGATAGGGAATTATACATTTTGGGATAATATTATGAAAGGTATATCTGTAAAATACAAATTATTAAGCTTCTTATCATTTTGGAAAAATAGAAATATAGATTAAGAAAGCATGAATTTGATTTCAAGAGCAAAAAGAAAAATAAAAAGGGAGTTAAGAAATATATTTCATCCTCCTTACGGTGAAATATTGGCGCTTCACTGCGTGGTTGAGAAAAGAAGCCGGTTGGATGAAAACCGTGCTATGGAAATTACGCCTGTTTTTTTAGAACAAACGATTTTGAAATATCAATCAGCCGGTTATCGTTTCGTATCCTTAGACGAAGTTCAGCAACAGATAGAGAAACAAAAACGTTCTCGGCGCAAATTTGTGTGTTTTACATTGGACGACGGCTATGCCGATAATTATAAATATGCATATCCGGTGTTTCAAAAATATAATTGTCCGTTTGCGATTTACATAACAACAGATTATCCCGATAGAAAGGCGCAGTTTTGGTGGAATCAATCAGAGGAAGTTCTGCTTCAATATGAAAAATTAACGATCAACAGCGTGGAATACGATTGTTCTGATTTGGAAAAGAAAAACAAGGCGTTCTGGGAAATCAGAGAGAAGATTTATTCTCCGGCTGACGCCGAAATGACCCTGACAGCCTTGCAGCAACTTTTTAAAGAGAATAATTGTGATGCGGATGATCTTGCATTGAGTTGGGAACAGATTATCGAATTGGCGTCAAACCCGCTCTGTACCATCGCCGCGCACTCGGCTACACATGCTTCGCTTCCTGCGTTGAGCGATGAAATGATAAGAAAAGAATTGTCAGAAGGAAAGAAAAGGATTGAGGAGAAAATTAAGATGCCGGTCAAGCATTTTTCATATCCTTACGGAAACTGTGACAGCAGAGTTGTGGACTTGGTAAAAGAACAATTTAGCACAGCAGTACTAAACAGAGGAGGTTTCGTGCAAAAGGACGACAATTTATATATGTTAAACAGAAAAATTTTGTTTGAACGAGAATAATGCGATATAAAATTTTTATAAGTAGCGTACAATCGGAATTTGCGGAAGAAAGGCGAGTATTGACAAATTATCTGTCAGCAGACGCCTTGTTTCGGAGATTTTTCGATGTGTTTATTTTTGAAAATTTACCTGCAAAAGACCAAAACCCGCAAACAGCCTACATTGATGAAGTAAAAAAATGTGATGTTTTTATTTTGCTGCTTGGTAAAGAATATGGTTTTGAATTTTTAGATGGTACTTCGCCAATACAACAGGAATTTGAAACAGCAACCAAAAACAGTAAATATCGCATAGCGTTTTTAACCAACGACAATGGATCTGACAGACACGCCAAAACAAATAACTTAATTCGTCAAATATCTGACCATATTATTTATAATACATTTTCTTCGCCTTCCGAATTGTTGAGCAATGTCTATTCTGCGCTTATCAATTTTCTTTCGGATAAAGGCGAATTACGTCATGAGCCATTTGATAAAAGTCCGAATCATGATGCTGAATTAGAAGATTTATCGGACGATAAAATTGAATGGTTTATACGCCGGGCAAAAGCAGAACGTAATTTTCCGCTATCCATCAGCGATGGTAAGGAAAAAATACTTACGCATCTGAATTTGTTAAATAAAGGGAAAGTAACCAATGCCGCTATTTTACTTTTCGGCAAACAACCGCAACGATTTTTCCTGACTTCAGAAGTGAAATGCGCTCATTTTCACGGAACGCGAGTTCAGAAACCAATACCTTTCTATCAGGTTTATAAAGGAAATCTGTTTGAATTGGTTGACCAAGCCGTTGATTTTGTGCTTTCAAAAATAGATTTGGCAGTCGGTACGCGCACACGCAGTATAGAAGCGCCTACCGCTTACGAAATTCCGCCCGATGTGATTAAAGAAGCAATAGTAAATGCTGTTGCACACCGAGACTACGACAGTACGGCAAGCGTACAGGTAATGCTTTTTAAAGACCGTTTGGAAATTTGGAATCCGGGAACGTTACCACCTCAATTATCCATTGAAACAATAAAAAACAGTCACGGTTCCTTTCCGTACAATCCGTTGATTGCCGATGTTTTGTATTACGCTCGCTACATTGAACGAATGGGGACGGGAATTGAAGATATTGTGGAAAAATGTCTGAACCTCGGCTTACCCGAACCTTCTTTCGCAATACGGGACGGGTTTGTATCTATTATTTACAGAAAACCTGAAATAGCATTTGAAAAAGTTAAAGAAAAAAGCAACGCACCAGTCAACGCACCAGTCAACGCACCAGTCAACGCACCAGTCAATACACCAGTCAACGAGTTATGGGAACGCCTTGTATTTGTAATAAACAATGATGAATTGCCCCGTGTTGATATAATGCAGAAATTACAGTTGGAACATAAACAAAATTTTATTAAAAACTACATTCAGCCTGCACTGAAACTTGGTTTAATAGAAATGACCATACCCGACAAACCCAACAGCCGTTTACAAAAATACCGACTGACAGATAAAGGTAAAGAATTGAAAAAAGAGATAAAATAAAAATGGAACGGACACACCTTCAACCACTTCTTACGGTAATCGTACCGTGTTATAATGTTGAAAAATACATAGATAAGTGTATTTCTTCCATTGTCAATCAAACCTATCCCAATTTGGAAATCCTGTTGATTGACGACGGTAGCGCCGACAGTACGGGAAAGATTTGCGATGGATGGCAAGAACACGATTCGCGCATTCGAGTCATTCACAAACAAAACGAGGGGCTTGCTTATGCCCGTAAAACAGGGGTTGAAAATGCAACTGCCGGATACGTTACTTTTGTGGATTCCGATGACTGGATAGACCTTGATATGTACGCCGACATGATGTCCGCATTGTTGACTACCGGTTCCGATATTGTGCATTGCAGTTTTCGCGATGTATTTGAAGACGGCAGTATAAATCATCATGGCAGTGAACAAAAAACGGGCACATTTGAGGTAACAGGACGTATCGAAGGAACTTTGTTAATCCTCGAAAACATCAGGTGGCATTCGTCTATGTGCAATAAGATATTCAAAAAACAATTGTTTGAACATGTTGAATTTCCAAAGGGCAGAGGAATGGCTGAAGATTTCATTGCTCAGTATCTGTTTCACAATGCCTCGCAAATTGTATATTTGCCCTACGAGTATTATTTCTATTTTCAAAGAAAAGGCAGTATTACCAATCCTTCCCAGAACTTATCCGTAGAAATGAAAATTCAACGTGATATTAGCGACGCTTATTATGAACGCTATTCTTTTGTGAAACAACATCCTGAATATCACAGTGTTTTATCGCCCGTTAAACATAAGACTATCTGTTTGTGCATAGGATTGATACGAAATATGATGGTATTTCCACAATACTTTACCAACGAATACTTTAAAGTTAAGGCTGAACAACTGCGTTCTATTCCACTTACTCATGAAGATAATTTACGAGCTGCTTTAAAAATTGAAATGTATATAATAAAGATGAGTCCGAAATTATATAAAATTTTAAGAACGTTTTATGTTCGCATCATACACATTACCAATAAACTTAAATTAACCAACAAACAAACAAGCGATCTGATGTTTTGGCGATGGCAACAACCAAACTGTCATGAAATCAACCAATGAATCCTCAACCGCTTCTTACAGTAATTGTACCGAGTTACAATGTTGAAAAATATGTGGATAAGTGTATTTCATCCATTGTCGGACAAACTTATCCCAATTTGGAAATTCTGCTGATTGACGACGGCAGTACCGATAATACAGGAATGCTTTGCGATACATGGCAAGAAAGGGATTCGCGTATCAGGGTCATTCATAAACAGAATGAAGGTCTTCCTTATGCGCGTAAAACAGGTATTGAGAACTCGACTGCCGAATACGTTACTTTTGTAGATTCTGATGACTGGATAGATACGAATATGTACGCCGACATGATGACGGCATTATTATCTACCAATTCGGATATTGCAGATTGTGATATGTGTCTCGTGTACGATGACGGACGCATGGAACATAGAGTCAATGAACGGCATACAACCATCAAAACAATGGGACGCGTAGAAAGCGTTATCATGGTTTTGGAAGATCATGGTTGGCGAACAAGTTTTGGAACCAAAATCTTTAAAAAAACTTTATTCGAACATATTCAATTTCCGAAAAGGCGATTATATGGCGAAGATACGATAATACATGATTTGTTTCATCAGACGTCACAAACTGTGTTACTAAATAGCGAGTACTATTTCTACTATCAAAGAGACGATAGTGCTACTAAAGTGAGGAATATACGGAAAGAAATGAAAAATTACAGTGATTTCAGCGACGCTTATTATGAACGTTATTGTTTTGTGAAACAACATCCCGAATATCACAGCGCTTTACCATTCATTGAGCATAAGACCATCTGTTTGTGTTTAGGATTGTTACGAAATATGATGGCATATCCGCAATACTTTACTGACGAATATTTTAAAGTTAAGGTTGAACAATTGCGTTCTATTCCTCTTACTCATAATGATAAATTACGGACTGTCTTAAAATATGAAATGTATATGATAAAGATGAGTCCGAAATTATATAAAATTTTGAGATCGGTTTATGTTCGCATCATTCATGGTGCCAACAAACTTAAAATAACAAAAAGACAAACAAGCAATCAAATGTATACTGCCTTTTGGAAGTGGTAACAACCAAAAATTAATTTATTGTCTTATCATCATCAATGAATCAACCGTTTCTTTCAGTAATCGTACCGTGTTACAATGTCGAAAAGTATGTGGATCAATGTATTTCGTCTATTGTTAACCAGACCTATTCTAATTTGGAAATTCTATTGATTGATGACGGCAGTACCGACGAAACCGGAATAATTTGTGATACATGGCAAGAGCGGGATACGCGTATTCGGGTCATTCACAAGCAAAATGAAGGCGTTTCTTATGCCCGTAAAACAGGCGTTGAAAATGCAACTACAGAATACGTTACTTTTGTAGATGCTGATGACTGGATGGATGCGAATATGTACACCAACATGATGTCAGCATTGTTGTCTACCAATTCGGATATTGTGCAATGTGGAATTTGTTACGTATTTGAAGACGGTCGCATGGAGCATCGATATTATGATCCTGATAATAAAACAGATACAATTGAAATAGTGGGACGTACAGAAGGCGTTTTGCTACTTCTCGAAGAAAAAAAGTGGGCTATGTGTATGTGGAATAAAATTTTCAAAAAGCATTTATTTGATCATATTGTATTTCCCAAAGGACGAATATATGCTGAGGATAATATTACCTACCTTTTGTTTCATCATGCTGAACAGTCTGTATATGTTCACTGCTCGTATTGTTATTATCGACAAAGAAACGATAGTATCTGCAATGATAAAAACATCGTGTCGCAATTGAGAAATCATCGTGATTTCAGCGATGCGTGCTGGGAACGTTATCTTTTTACGAAACAGCATCCCGAATATCACAGGGTTTTACCGATCGTTAAACATAAAACAATTCGTTTGTGTTTAGTATTGATACGAAATATGATTGCATGTCCACAATATTTTACTGACGAATATTTTAAGGTTAAGGTCGAACAACTGCGTTCTATTCCTCTTACTTTAAACGATATGTTACAAACTGTCGAAAAATTTGAAATGTATATGATCAAGATAAGTCCGAAAATATATAAGATTTTGAGAGCGCTTTATATTCGCATCATTCATGTTACGAATAAATTGAAAATAACCAATAAATCTACCATATTTATTATCAAATGATATTGAGATAAGACCGGAATAACCATGAATCCTCAACCCCTTCTTTCGGTAATTGTACCATGTTACAGTGTTGAAAAATATGTGGACAAATGCATTTCTTCTATTGTTAACCAGACATATTCCAATTTGGAAATTCTGCTGATTGACGATGGTAGCATCGACAACACAGGAAAACTATGCGATATTTGGCAAGAGCGCGATTCGCGTATTCGGGTCATTCACAAACAGAATGAAGGCGCTTCGTATGCACGTAAAACAGGCGTTGAAAATGCAACGGCGGAATATGTTACATTTGTGGATGCAGATGATTGGATAGACGCCGATATGTATTCCGACATGATGAAGGCATTATTGTCAACCAATTCAGATATTGCTCAATGCGGTGTTTGTAAAGTATTCGAAGATGGACGTATAGAACATCACGATAGTGAATATAAAACCGATATGTTTGAGGTAGTAGGGCATACGGAAGGAGTTTTGTTGATTGTGGAAGATGAAAAGTGGCATTCGTGGATGTGCAACAAATTGTTCAAGAAACAATTATTTGACCATGTTGAATTTCCAAAGGACAGAGGATTAGCTGATGATTTTATTTCTCTATATCTGTTCCACCAAGCCTTGCAAAGCGTATATTTACATAATGAGTATTATTTCTATTTTCAGAGAAGCGGCAGTATCATCAACCCTCAAAACATAGAGGCAGAAATTAAAAACGATTATGATTTTAGCAACGCTCTTTACGAACGTTATCTTTTCATAAATCAGCATCCGGAATATCACAAGGTTTTGCCGCTTATTCAAAGAAAAACAATCTATCATAGCATTAGATTTTTAAGAAAAACGACGATTCATCCGCAATACATTTCCAAAGGAAACTTCACTGATATAGTCGGACAATTGCGAACTATTCCTTTTCCTAAGGGAGAGAAATTACAGCGAAGCCTAAAAATTGAATTGTATTTATTAAAGATAAGCCCTAAATTATATAAGTTTTTGAGGATGTTTCATATACAAATATTTCGCGTAACGAATACATTGAAAATAACCAATAAAAAATGGTAACCGATGATTGATCAGCCTTTACTAACCGTTATTGTGCCGTGTTACAATGTTGATAAATATGTGGATAAGTGTATTTCCTCTATTGTTAACCAGACATATCCCCATTTGGAAATTCTTTTGATTGACGATGGAAGCACTGACAATACAGGAACACTATGTGATGAATGGCAAAAACGTGATCAGCGTATTCGGGTTATTCACAAACAAAATGAAGGGCTTTCATACGCCCGCAAAACGGGGGTTGAAAATACGGACGCAGAATATGTCACATTCGTGGATTCTGACGACTGGATAGACCCGAACATGTATGCCGGTATGATGTCGGCGATGATTTCTACCGATTCGGATATTGCTCAATGCGAATTTTGTGAAGTATTTGAAGACGGACGAATGGAACATCACAGTCCGGATAGCAATACCAATTCATTTGAAATAGTGGGTCGCGTAGAAGGCGTTTTACTAATCGTACATGACGATAAATGGAAATCGTTTATGTGGAATAAGATTTTCAAAAAACAATTGTTTGATCATGTTGTATTCCCTAAAGGACGGGTATATGAAGATTATCCTATTATGCATTCCCTGTTCCACTATGCTTCTCGGTCGGTATATTTATCCGCTGAATATTACTTTTATTTTCGAAGAAACGACAGCATTACCAATTCCAAAAGTTTAGCAGCGAAAATGAAAAACGGTTTTGATTTAAGCGAGGCTCGTTTAGAACGTTATCTTTTTATCAAACAACATTCTGAATATCACAAAGTTTTGCCGTTTATTCAAAGGGGAGCAATCATTAATGGTATGGGATTTTTGAGAACAATGATGATCCATCCGCAATACTTTTCCAAGGAAGAAATTACTGGTAGAGTCGTACAGTTGCGCTCAATTCCTTTTCCTCAAGGAGAGAAATTACAGCGAAGCGTAAAAATTGAATTGTATCTGTTAAAGATAAGTCCCAAATTGTATAAGTTCCTGAGATCGTTTTATGTACAAGTAATTCGAGTAACGAATAGATTGAAAATAACCGATAAATGTACCGTATAGTCCTTTCATCACACAAAATGACATTTTCGTCAAAATTTTTATATCTTTTGTCTTATTTTTGTAACATACATCGTATGTTTTGCGTAAAAGAGTTTACCTGCGTTAGTCATGTGAGCGAGTGAGCGAATGTGACTGACGGTAGCGAAGCTGTAAAAATTATTAACTATTCTCATGAATCATTAACCATTATTCATTACTTACAATGACCCATACCCAAAAAGAGACATGGACCACCGTCATTCAACCTAAAACAGGTTTATTTGATATTGATTTTAAAGAAATCCTCTCGTATAAAGACCTGATTTTTATGTTTGTCAAACGAAATATTGTAGTTCAATATAAGCAAACGATTTTGGGTCCTTTATGGTTGTTCATCAATCCGATATTCACCACAGTGATGTATATGGTAGTGTTTGGCGGGATAGCCGGAATATCAACCGATGGTCTTCCTCAACCGTTGTTTTACCTTGCTGGAATTTGCCTGTGGAATTATTTTTCTGTTTGTCTGAATAGAACATCTGCAACATTTCTTGAAAATGAATATATTTTCGGAAAAGTATATTACCCCAGGTTGATCATGCCTATCAGCACTGTAATTTCATATTTGATTACATTTGGTATACAGTTGTCGTTGTTTGTAGTGGTATATGTGTATTACATCATTAAAGGCTATCCGGTTGCTCCCAACATGTACATTTGGTTAACGCCTCTTTTGATCATCATATTGGCAGGTTTGGCGCTTGGCTTTGGGATTATTGTATCCTCGCTGACGACCAAATACAGAGATTTGCAAAATCTTTTCAGTTTTATCGTTCAGTTGTGGATGTACGCTACCCCTGTGATCTATCCGCTGAGTGTGATGTCGCCCGAAAAACAATGGATTGCAGCTTTGAATCCTGTAACTTCCATCATCGAAACATTTAAGTATGCCACACTGGGGCAGGGTGTCTTCAGTTGGGCGCATTTAGGATACAGTTTTGGGTTCATGTGTGTAGTACTGGGGATTGGGATTGTATTGTTTAACAGGATACAACGCAAATTTATGGATACAGTTTAGTTGCGAATATTGAAGAAATGATTAAGTTTTTAGACTTATACAAAGTAAATCAACAGTACGAACCGGAGATTAGAGAAGCCATCAACGAAGTGCTTGATCGTGGCTGGTATATTTTGGGAGAAATAGATCAACGTTTTGAACAGAATTATGCCGCATATTGCGGTACGAAGCATTGTATTGGCGTGGCCAACGGGTTGGATGCACTGACGCTTATTTTCAGAGCATACAAAGAGTTGGGGATAATGAAAGACGGCGATGAAATATTGGTTGCTGCCAATACTTACATCGCCAGTATATTATCCATTTCGGAAAATGGACTTGTCCCTGTATTAGTGGAACCTGATCCAAATACGTACAATATCGATCCCGAACAATTAGAAAAACATATTACACCCCGAACAAGGGGAATACTTCCGGTACATTTGTATGGTCAATTGTGCGGAATGGGTAAAATGTTACAAATCGCAGAAAAACACCATCTTCAAATCATCGAAGACTGCGCTCAGGCGCAAGGCGCTGTGCTTTCTTCGGATGGTCGGAAATCAGGAAATCTGAGCGACATTGCAGGACATTCCTTTTACCCGGGCAAAAATCTGGGAGCTTTAGGCGACGCCGGAGCAGTGACCACCAACAACGATGAGTTGGCAGCCATGATTCGCGCTTTGGGAAATTACGGATCGCATAAAAAATATGTAAATGATTATCAAGGCGTCAACAGCCGTTTGGACGAAATACAGGCTGCTATACTCGATGTAAAACTGAAATATTTGGATCGCGACAACGCCAAACGTAGAGAAATCGCCAAAATTTATCTTCGAGAAATCAAAAATCCATCATTGGTATTACCCTATTATTCTGGTAATGAAGACCATGTTTTTCATTTGTTCGTTGTCTTGTGCAAAGAAAGAGATCAATTTCAACAATATCTGAATAACCATGATATTCAAACCGTCATTCATTACCCGATTCCTCCCCACAAGCAAAATGCCTACCGCGAATGGAATAGTTTATCGCTTCCCATCACAGAACAAATACATGAACAGGCACTTAGTTTGCCCATCAGTCCTGTGATGGAGATGAACGAAATTGAGAAAGTAGTTGATGTTGTTAACAAGTTTGTTTCATCATCATTCAAACAAATATGAAAATAATACAATTGCCCAAAATTTTAGATCAACGGGGAAATCTTTCCTTTATTGAAGGTAATAAGCATATTCCGTTTGAAATAAAACGAGTATTTTGGGTATATGACGTTCCCGGAGGCGAAAAACGAGGAGGTCATGCCTATCATGAAGGTCAGGAATTTATTATAGCGCTTTCAGGCAGTTTTGATGTGGTACTGAACGACGGTAAAAATGAACAGCGTTTTAGCCTGAACCGATCTTATTACGGGCTTTATGTGCCAAAGATGACATGGCGCCAGGTGGAAAATTTTTCGACCAATTCGTTGGCGTTGGTGTTATCATCCACAGAGTACACCGAAAATGACTATATTCGTGATTTTGAGAAATTCATAAATATGTTTTAATGAAAAGAATATCCGTATATGATTGTTCCGTAATAGAATTGCCTCGAATCCATAACAGGCAGGGAAACTTAACGCCTGTTCATGAATATAAAGATATTCCTTTTAAAATAGAACGTGTGTTTTATTTATATGATATTCCGGGAGGCGAAGATCGGGGCGCGCATGCCCATAAAGAATGTCATCAGTTTCTGATTGCGGCGAGCGGCAGTTTTGAGATTGTTTTGGATGATGGAAAAAATAAGAGAACGGTACTCTTAAATCGCTCTTATAATGGCTTGCATATACCCCCGGGAATTTGGGCGGCTGAACAGGGCTTTTCGTCGGGAGCAATTTGTCTAGTTTTGACATCCCACAAATATAATGAATACGATTATATCAGAAATTACGAAGAATATCTTCAATATAAAAAAATAAAGAATTAATACTCAATAAATTTTTCTTATGAAATCAAAAATGATTCTTTTAGTGGAGTTCTTATGTTTGCTAACTTGCGTTTCCTGTTCGCAAAAAATTACCAATCTTGCTCCGGATACGGTTCCGCCGGCGGGATTGTCATCTGCCAACACTCCAATGTTTATTTTCATTGGAAGCGACGACCAAATAAGTGTCGAAGGCATGGAAAACCTTCTTAATATGACGAAAGACTTCAAAAACCCGCCGGG
>Ga0082212_10008002_pt1 | contig 13888 bp, 8 predicted proteins | sample TergutNt197P3_FD_71548 | JGI IMG/M metagenome (GOLD analysis project Ga0082212, IMG submission 71548) | Neocapritermes taracua P3 segment gut microbial communities from Petit-Saut dam, French Guiana - Nt197 P3 | ecosystem: Host-associated > Arthropoda: Insects > Digestive system > Gut ... | reverse complement strand
CAGGCACCCCCGTTCTCGGTGTTGTAGTGGCGCATGAACATATCCTCCAAAGTCGGCGGCGAGCTTTCGAGCTTCGTTACGCCGAACTTTGATATATAGGAAATTACGCCGCCGATATCCGCCGAATCGACTTGGAACGACAAGCCGTTTTGCTGTGTACGGACGCCGTGGACCCCCTGCAGATTGTCCAGCCCGTCTATCGGATCCTCTGTTTCCACGGTCATCGTAACTCTTGTCAAGTGGCGAAGTTCGCTGAGAGTGCCGGTTTCCACAAGCTTGCCTTCGCGTATAATGCCAACTCTGTCGCACAGACGCTCAACCTCGGAGAGGATATGACTTGAAAGGAATATACCCTTGCCTTTGTTTTTCAGATCCAGTATGCATTCCTGGAACACCTGCTCCATGAGAGGATCCAGACCGCTTGTGGGCTCGTCGAGGATAAAAAGGTCGACGTCGGAAGTGAAAGCTGCCACAAGCGCGACCTTTTGCCTGTTCCCTTTCGAGTAAGTCCGGCATTTTTTTGAAGGGTCGAGGTCAAACATCTTCAGTAACTTCTCGCGGCGTTCCTTGTCGTGCTTGCCGCGCAGACTGACGAACAGGTCGATGACCTCGCCGCCTGTCAGGTTAGGCCACAGATTCACGTCGCCCGGAACATATGCGATCCGTTTGTGGATCTCTACGGCGTCTTTCCACGCGTCCAGCCCGAAGACTTTTGCGCTCCCCTCCGTTGCCTGGAGAATGCCCAGCAACACGCGGATCGTCGTTGTTTTACCGGCGCCATTAGGTCCGATATAGCCGAAGACCTCACCCTCGTTTACTTTCAGATCAATGCTGTCAATTGCGGTGAGTTTGCCGAATTTCTTGGTCAGTTTAGCGGTTTCCAGACTCAATGCTGCCATGATTATACCCCCTATTTGATTATAATTCTTTCAGGATCGATCGTTCAATAAAAGCTATTAGTTCTGCAATAATGTAGTCGCGCTGTTCATTTGAAACGCCGCGAGCTATCAAACCAACCGTTGTCTCGTTGACCAACGTATTTATGAATGCCGCCGACAGAGGTATATCGATACCGTCGCGCAACTCGCCGTTCTCATTCGCGTGTTCAAGGAACTTCAGGTATACATCCATAGCGAGAGGGTTGTACTTTTCAACGAACTCTTTTATAAATGTCTGCTGCTTGTTCGCAAAGTCCTCGCCCAGCAGGTAATACTTCGGCTTTGAGTCGGCAAAAACAAGCCCGAGCCTGAACGTCTCTTCAAAATTATACGAGAAAGTGTTGCTCTTATACTCAAGCAGCAGATCTTCCAGCGTGCTCATCTTTTGCTTGACGATCACGTCGATGAGATGAAAGTATAAATCCTTTTTTCCTTCAAAATACTGATAGAAACTGCCTTTGGCGATTTTACTCATCGCTACGATACGGTTCATATTGGACTTATCAAACCCGTACTCCGCGAACTCATCCAGCGCGGCTTGTTCAATTATTGCGCGTTTTTCCTGAGTGAGATTATAGAAAGTCTGTTTAGGCATATACACCACCAACTAAAAAATGACCTTAAAGTCATATGACTCTAAGGTCATTCTAAAACACGACCAAACTCTTGTCAAGAGTTTTTGACAGAGTTCTTGTGAGTTTTATGTGAGTTTTTTGTAACTTGTTTGTTACTTGTTGCACAAGGCGGTAAAAAGTCATATAATGTTCATATGACCGCAAAAATAGTACTTACTATAAATGTTATCAGGAGGAACGGAAGCATATGCCAAACTATGAAAGACTTGCCGAGATAGCGGAAGCGTGCGGATTCACGCATAGCTCTCCGCTTGACGTTTCAACACTCGAATTCCTACAGGACGTCCGCGACATGTGCAACGCGAAACAGTGCAACAGATACGATAAGTCATGGTCGTGCCCGCCCGCTGTCGGATCGCTGGAGGAGATGCGCGAACGGGTAAAAGGATACACCGGCGGGCTTCTTGTACAGACGGTTGGAGAGCTTGAGGACAGTTACGACTGGGACGGTATCCAGGAAACCGCGAAACAACAGAGCCTCAACTTCGGGCTGATGTGGGACGAACTGGAAAAGGAATACCCTTCCGTACTCGCAATGGGGACCGGAGGCTGTATCAAGTGCGAGACATGCACATACCCGGACGCGCCTTGCAGATTTCCCGACAGGATGTCGTCGTCGATGGAGGCTTGCGGACTGTTTGTCAGCAAGGTTTGCACAGACAACGGTCTCGCATACAACTACGGCCCGAATAAAATGGCGTTCACTGCATGCTTCCTGATCGAGTAAGCGCTGTATTATTAGCAAAGAAAGTTGTAAATCTATTTTTAGCAAAGAAAGTTGTAAATCTTGTAATTTCATGAAAAATGCTGTATAATCAGTAAGTATCTGCGACAAATGCACTTTTCCGAGGGCGCAGTATCGTTATTACTCAAAAACGGCTTAAAACATTTGAATCTGAGGTTGCAATGCAGATCGTCATTATTAATATGGTGATATACATAGTGCTGCTTTTAGCTATTGCGGTTATCGCGGCGTTGGCCGGAAATGTACGCAGGAATATCACGCAATCAAAAAGACGGGACTACCTTCTGGACGCTGTCAACAATGCGACAGTTATCCTGCTTCGCTCAGGTACCGAAAGGTTTGAGGAAGACCTGCGCAAATCCCTGGGAATATTCGGAGAAGCGCTGGGCGTTGAGCGGGTATCCATATGGAAGAACTTTACGCGCGACGGAGACTTGTATTGCAGCCGGATATCCGAATGGGTCAGCAGCATCAACACTTTCATAGACAGGGTTGATACGATCGACGTTCCGTACAGCGAAAAGATCCCGAGTTGGGAAAGGATCCTGTCAGAAGGCGATTGCGTCAACAGCACGGTATACGACATGCCCAAAGTTGAACGGACACATCTTGACCCGCAAGGTATGAAAGCTGTGTTCATTACGCCGGTGTTTATACGCGGCCAATTCTGGGGTTACATAGGATATGACAACTTCACCAAAGAAAGGATAGTTCCGGAATACGAACGGACGGTCATGCAAGCGGGCGGCTTGCTGATCGCAAACGCGATCCTTCGAAACGATCAATCGATCGAGATCCACGAAGCCCATGAACGCTCCAGGTTATTACTGGACGCGACGCCATTGGCTTGCCGCCTGTGGAACAAGAACCATGAAGTGATCGAACTGAACGAAGCGACAGTCAAACTGTTCAAAGCGGGAAGTAAAGACGAGATCATGGCCGACTACTTTACCTTCTCTCCCGAACAGCAGCCCGACGGGATGAACTCGCGCGAGAAGATCCATTTAGTCCTTGACAGAGTTTTTGCCGAGGGCAGCCTTGTGCTTGATTGGGTACACCGGTCCATGGACGGCGAACTGCTGCCGGTCGAGATAACGCTTGTCCGCCTGAACTTCGGAGGAGAAGACGTGATAGCCGGGTATACGCGCGATATGCGCGAATACAACAAAATGATACGGGAAATAACAAGGCGGGACGATCTCCTGAACATAATAAACGAAGCTTCTGCAATAATGCTCCAATCAGAAATAGACGCTTTCGCGAAAGACCTTGTACGGTGTATGGAGAAACTGGGAAAAGCCATTGGCGTCGACTCCATCACGATCTGGAAAAACCACAAACGTGATAACGATCTGTACTACAGCAAGGTTTTTGAATGGCGCGACGGTATATCGCCTCCTGAAGACAAAGGGTACGTATTCGAGTCAGACCATGCCGAAGACAAGCAAATCTCATATAAAGAGCGGATCCCGGGCTGGGAAGAAGCGCTGTCCGCGGGGAATTGCATCAACATGTTCGTCAGCGATATGCCTGTTGAAGTGCAAGAACGCTTTATAGCTCAAGGCGTGCGATCCGTCTTTACGACGCCCGTTTTCATAAATGATAACTTTTGGGGTTTTGTCGGATATGACAACTACCTGCTTGAACAGATATACACGCAGGATGAACAGATCATAATGCGTTCAGGCGGATGGGTCATCTCCAGCGCGTTGTTGCGTAACGAGATGATGCTGAACATCAGAGAAACGTCGAAAAGACTTGAAGAAGCGCTGGCGGAAGCGCAGAGCGCCAGTAACGCAAAGAGTGATTTTTTGGCGAAAATGAGCCATGAAATGCGCACGCCGCTGAACGCCGTCATTGGACTGTCAGGGCTGAGCCTCGACGCAGGGAACCTGGATGACGAGGTCAACGCCAACCTCGAAAAGATATATAACGCCGGCGCAACGCTGCTCGGAACGGTCAACGACATACTGGACATCTCAAAAATCGAAGCGGGCAGATTGGAACTCGTGGAGACTGATTACGATGTTCCGAGCTTGATCAACGATACAGTTACTCAAAACGTGCTTCGTATTGGCGATAAGCCTATCGAGTTCAAGCTTGACGTCGATGAAAACATGTTCGCAAAGCTTTACGGGGACGAACTGCGGGTAAAGCAGATAATCAACAACCTGCTGTCAAACGCGATAAAGTACACATCATCGGGCATGGCAAAACTGACTATACGCAGCGAAGGGCTTTCCCGCCGCGGATCGTCCTCGAGCGGCACCGACGAAGGTGAAATGGGCGTTATGGGTCTCCTGCCGGACGACGTCAAAGAAGCTACGGTCTGGCTCACTATTCAAGTGAGCGATACAGGGCGGGGTATAAAACCGGAGGATATCGGAAGGCTTTTCTCGGACTACACCCAGATGGACCTTGGATCAAACCGCGAGATCGAAGGAACAGGCCTCGGTTTACCTATCACGAAACGGCTGGCGGAAATGATGGGCGGATCGATAGGCGTAGTGAGCGAGTACGGAACAGGAAGCGTGTTCACAGTAAAGATAGCGCAGAAGTATGTTTCCGACGAGAAGATCGGGCCGCAGATCGTGGAGAGCCTGAAGAGTTTCCGGTATACTGATAACAAGCGAAACAGCCGAGTCCGCGGCGATATAGTCAAGCTTCCTTATGCGAGAGTGCTTGTGGTGGACGATAATATAACGAATCTTGATGTGGCAAAGGGTTTGATGGCGCCATACAATATGCGCATAGATTGTGTGACAAGCGGACAGCAGGCTATCGACGCCATGCGGTCGGAAACGATCAGATACAACGCCGTCTTTATGGACCATATGATGCCCGGGCTCGACGGCGTCGAGGCGGCGGAACTGATCCGTGAGTTAGGCACGGAGTACGCCAAAAATATCCCGATCATAATGTTTACGGCTAACGCCATCGTAGGCAATGAGGAGATGTACCTCAGCAAAGGCTTTCAGGCGTTCCTTTCAAAACCCATCGATCCGCTGCGCCTTGACGAGGTCATAAACAACTGGGTGCGCGACAAAGAAAACGAGAAAAAATACTCGGACATGCTGTTTCCGGATGATGATTTTCTCAGCGAGGAGGAAAGACGCAGCGTTACGAGCAGAAGAAGCGGCATTGACCGCCGCAAAGCGAACCTGAGATTCGTGGGGCTGGACATAGACAAAGGCATAGAACGGTTCAACGGTGATAGGGATATTTACTTTAAAGTGATCCAATCATACATAGTTCATACGCGCACGCTTCTCGACTCGATCGAAAAAGTCAACAAAGACAGCCTGCATGATTACGCTATAACTGTCCACGGAATAAAAGGCTCCAGCCGGGGGATCTTCGCGGATATGATCGGAGACGCCGCTGAGAATCTCGAGATTGCCGCCAAGAGCGGGGACTTCAACTATATTGTTACGCATAATGAGGTTTTCCTGAAAACGGTATGGAAGCTCATTTTCGACCTCGAAGACCTGCTTGCGAGCGTACAGTCAGGCAAACCGAAACCGGTGAAGGACAAGCCGGACCATGAAACGCTGTCAAAACTTCTTTCCGCCTGCAAATCATATAATATGGATGAGGTAGATGACGTAATGACGGAGTTGGAAAGCTATCAGTACACGACCGGCTACTCTTTAGCGAGCTGGTTGATAGAGAGCATAAAGAGGATGAACTTCAAGGAAATAATCGAGAGATTATCCGGAGAAAACGCATATGAGTAACCGGCGCAGCAGGATAATATTAGTGGATGACGTCATGTCATATTTGGAACAGGGCAGAAACATGCTCAAGACGTTCTATGAGGTTTTTCCGGCGCCGTCCGCGGAGAAGCTGTTTGAAATACTTGATAATATCATCCCCGACCTGATACTTCTGGATATAGAAATGCCTGTGATGAACGGATACGAGGCAATAAAAAAGCTGAAAGCGGATAAAAGATACGCTGATATCCCGGTGATATTCCTTACGGCGCTGAATGATGTAAATAGTGAGCGCGAGGGCTTTGATCTGGGAGCGGTCGACTATGTCCAGAAACCTTTTTCGGCGCCGCTGCTTATCAAACGTATCGAAAACCAGCTTCTGATCGTCCGCAAGACAAGGGATCTGCAGGAAAGCCAGGAGGCGCTCCGCGATTACGCCGATAACCTGTCGGCTATGGTGAATGAAAAAACAGAGGAAATACTGGAACTGCAAAACGTCGTACTTGCAACGGTAGCCGATCTTGTGGAGTACCGGGACGACCCCAGCGGCGGGCATGTAATGCGGACTCAGCTTTACCTTAGGGCATTGATCGATGAACTGGTGAGAAGCAACTCCCCGTACAAAGACGAGCTGGATAAGTGGAATATAGACTTCTTCTTGCAATCGGCTCCATTACACGACGTCGGGAAACTCACAATAAGCGATACGATCCTAAGCAAGCCGGCGAAGCTTACAAAGGAAGAGTTTGATATTGTCAAAACACATGTGACGGCCGGAGTAGACGCGATCGAAAGGATACTGAGCCATACGAGAAAACATGCCTTTTTGAACCATGCCCTCTTGACCACAGGGACTCATCACGAAAACTGGGACGGCAGCGGATACCCTATTGGCATAAGAGGAGCGAATATCCCTCTTGAAGGGCGGTTGATGGCGGTAGCGGACGTATACGACGCGCTTGTTTCGGAGCGGCCGTATAAAGACAAGATGACTCATGAGGAAGCGTGCAAGATCATTGAAAACTATTCGGGCACAAAGTTCGACCCGATATTGGTGGACGCTTTCGTCAACGTAAAAGATGAGTTTGCTAAAATCGCGCGTGAGTTTGTTCAGGATTAAGTTCAGGATTAAGTTCAGGATTAGGTTAAAGTTCAGGATTAGGATAAAGTTCGGGATCAGGATAAAGTTCAGGACTAGGTTCAGGATAAAGATCAGGATTAATGCGCCGATTCAGAGCAGGAGTCGAAAGAGGTTGATATATCAAGACCTTAGACACTGCGTGGGGGTTTTATTGTGGCTAAGCAAAAAACGATACTTGTTGTTGACGACAACGATATAAATTTATCCGTAGCGGAAAGCGCGCTTGAGGAACACTATCGTGTAATGACGCTGCCTTCCGCAACAAAAATGTTTGCGCTGCTTGAAAAGATCCCTGTCCCTGACCTGATACTTCTGGATATAGAAATGCCGGAAATAGACGGGTTTGAAGCGCTGCTCCGTTTAAAAAGCAATAAGCTGCACGCGAGCATACCCGTTATTTTTCTGACGAGTATGACCGACGCTGAAATCGAAGTCCGGGGCTTTCAATTGGGAGTAGTAGATTTTATCACGAAACCATTCTCAGCTCCCGTACTGCTCAACAGGATAAAAACCCATTTAGGGATCGACGAGATTATCCGCGAAAGAACAGCACAGCTTGAAAGCCTGAAAAACGGTATCGTGTTTGTTTTGTCGGACATGGTTGAAAATCGTGACCACGGTACGGGCGGCCACGTCGAACGGACGACTATGTACATCGAAATACTTTTACGGGCCATGCTGGAGAATGTAGAGTATTCCGAAAATATTCGTTTTATGGATATAGAATCTCTCATCTCGTCGGCGCGCTTGCATGACGTCGGGAAAATCACAGTATCCGACCTTATTCTTAATAAACCCGGCAAGCTGACCGACGAGGAGTTTGACAAAATGAAACATCACACTGTGGAAGGAGCCAGGATTATTGACCAAATAGTATCCCGCACAGACAACGTGGAATTTCTGCGTAACGCAAAACTGTTTACAAACGCGCATCACGAGCGATGGGACGGCAAAGGGTATCCGTACGGCTTGAAGGGCGAAGAGATACCTATGCAAGGCAGGATAATGGCCATTGCGGACGTGTACGATGCGCTCATTTCAGAGCGGCCGTATAAAAAACCGTTTACTCATGAAGAGGCGTGCAAGATAATCAAGGATGGCGCCGGCACACAATTTGATCCGGCGCTTGTGGATGTTTTTCTCGCGGTGGAGGGTGATTTCGCGCAGGTTGAGTGTTCAGGCGATCAGGAGGACTAGCAGTTCATAACATGGGCAAAGTTCACAGGATCGCAGAACTATAGCGACGCGGAGAGGATCAACTATGAAAGAGATCATAAAGACCGACAACGAGTTATGCGTCGGTTGTAACAGGTGCGTCCGGGAATGCCCTATGGAGATGGCAAACATCACCTATCAGGACGAGAACGGAAACATCAAGGTCAGCATAGATTACGAAAAATGCATTAGCTGTGGACGATGTGTTTCCGCGTGCAAGCACAAAGCGCGGCTTTTTTATGACGATACAGCGAGTTTCTTCGGCGATCTGGCGGCAGGCGTCCCGATTTCCCTTATCGCGGCGCCATCCATCCGTACGAACTTACCGGATTACAAAAGACTGTTCACATACCTTAGAAGTGTCGGCGTCAAGAAGATATACGACGTATCTTTAGGCGCCGATATCTGCGTATGGGCGCATATACGGCATATAGAAAAAACCGGATCCGCGCAGCTTATAACGCAGCCGTGCCCGTCTATTGTGACTTACTGTGAAGTGTACCGCCCCGATTTACTGGAATATTTATCGCCGGTACACAGCCCGATGGCGTGCATCGCGATCTACATGAAGGAGTATGAGGGCGTGACAGACCGGATCGCGGCGCTGTCGCCATGTATTGCAAAGTCGGATGAGTTCGAGGCGACCGGATTGGCGCAATACAACGTCACTTTTCCGAAACTCATTGAGTATATGGAAAATAATGGAATTACCCTGCCGGATGAGGAGACAGGGTTTGACCACTATAGGAGCGGAATAGGTTCGCTGTTCCCAATGCCGGGCGGGCTCAAGGAGAATATCGAGTTTTATATGGGGAAAGACGTGCATGTTTCCAGAGCAGAAGGCTTCAGCGTCTTTGAAAAGCTCAATGTCTACGCTACTACAAAGGCTGAAATACTGCCGGAGATATTCGACGTTGTCAATTGCGTGGAGGGCTGCAATATAGGTTCAGCCTGCCTGCTTGACAAGAATGTTTTTGAAATAAGCCATGAGATGAAAAACAGCAGAGATACGGCTCTGGACAGCAGAGATACAGAGTACTTCAGGTCAGTATTCAAAGAGTACGACGATAGATTCTCGCTATCGCGTTTTATGAGAGAGTACAAATCGGCAAACCTGTCGTACCCGGTCATAACTGACGATGATATCGAAAAAGCCTACGCGCTGATGGGAAAGGATAACTTTGACAAGAAAAACGTGAACTGCAGCGCTTGCGGGAGCGAGACGTGCTACCAGATGGCAAGAAAAATAGCACTCGGCGTGAATATCCCGGTAAACTGTATCGTCAAATCGATGGAAGACGCCAAGAAAGAGCACGCGGAAAACCTGAGATACCACGATACCATAGCGACGATGGAAAAAATGCGCGAAGCGGACGAACGCATACGTCAGATGATGCGGGATATTGAACGAAGAGACGTCCTGCTGGTAACAGTGAGCCGTGTTGCGGATATTCTGCTTGCTACGGATGATGAGGAGAGCATGGAGGCTTCCATTGTTAAAAGCCTTGAACTCATCGGGCTGGCAGTAGACGTTGACCATGTCCAGATTTGGAAGAATGAAGTAATAAACGATGAACTGCATTATGTGAATACGTACCACTGGAGAAGCGAACTCGGGAGTCGTATTGAGTCTGTGCCATTGGGACTACAGTTCCCTTACAGTAAGGCGCCCGGCTGGGAAAATATATTTATGCGGGGCGACCATATAAACAGCCCGTACTCAAAACTGCCGCAGATCCAGCAAGACTTTTTAGCCGGTTATGAAATAAAAGCTATCGCAATGATCCCGCTGTTTCTGCACGATCATTTCTGGGGCTTTTTCGACCTAACGGATTGCCACCAAGAGAGGTACTTCCTCGACGATGAAATCAACATCCTGCGAAGCGCGAGCCTTATGATGGCAAACGCGCTGCTTCGCGATGAAGCGATGAGTAATATCCGGGCCGCGATTGCGGAGGCGCAAGCCGCCAACCACGCAAAAAGCGCGTTTCTGAGTAACATGAGCCACGAAATACGCACGCCGATGAACGCGATACTTGGGATAACTGAGATCCAGTTCCAAAATGACAATCTCGAGCCGGACATAAAAGAAGCGTTTGATAAGATATACAACTCAGGCGATATGCTGCTTGGAATCATCAATGACATACTCGATCTGTCAAAAATAGAAGCCGGTAAACTGGAGCTGATTATTGACAATTACGAAGTAGCCAGCCTTATTAACGACGCCGCTCAGCTCAATGTGATGCGTATAGGAAGCAAACCTATCCGTTTTGATATCGAAGTGGATGAACTCCTGCCCTGCGTTATGAAGGGCGATGAACTTCGTGTCAAGCAAATACTGAACAACTTGCTTTCCAACGCGTTCAAGTATACGCAGGAAGGCACTGTCAAGCTGTCGGTTTTCCCGGAGAAAGGCGCAGACCCGGACGGTAATGATACGATCCTTACTTTCCGAGTGAGCGATACCGGCCAAGGTATGACGGAAGAGCAAATAGACAGGTTATTTGATGAGTATGCCCGGTTCAATCTGCAGGCAAACCGCACGGCTGAAGGCACCGGCCTTGGCATGAGCATTACGCAAAATCTTGTACGCATGATGAATGGCGAGATAAGCGTAAAAAGCGAACCGGGGAAGGGCTCTGAGTTTACTGTCCGTATTCCGCAGGAAACAGGCGGCAAAGAAGTATTAGGCAGAGACTTGGCGGAAAACCTGCGGCAATTCCGCGTGAGCAGCAGGGAACAGATGAAAAGGGTGCAGATCACGCGCGAGCAAATGCCGTACGGCAGCGTTCTGATCGTTGACGATGTTGAGACGAACATATATGTCGCAAAGGGATTGCTTTCGCCTTACTCGTTGAAAGTAGACTCGGCAGACAGCGGTTATGCGGCAATCGAGAAAATAAAGGCCGGCTGTGTTTACGATATTGTGTTTATGGATCACATGATGCCGATCATGGATGGGATCGAAGCTACGGTGATCATCAGGAATATGGGTTATAAAGGCTGTATTGTGGCGCTGACCGCTAATGCCTTAGCCGGGCAGGCGGAGCTTTTCATGGAGAATGGTTTCGATGACTTTATTTCAAAACCCATTGACCTGCGCCAACTGAACACAGTGCTGAATAAGTATATCCGCGACGCCGCACATAACGGCGCGCGTGGCTCTACGCCCCGCGACGCCGCCGCGCATTCCGTCGCGCATTCCGCCGCGCATGACGCTACGCTTTCCGATGCACGTGCCGGTGCGTTTGACGACGTGCATGACGCTGCGCTTACCGATGCACGTGCCGGTGCGCTTACCGATGCACGTGCCGGTGCGATTGACAGTGTGCACGACTCAGCGCCCCGCGACGATACCGTAGCGCCCGCCGCCACGCCACCCGGCGTCCAACAGCACGTATCTAAAAGAACATCTATTGACCTGAATCCGCGTTTTGCTGAAATCTTTTCCAGAGACGCCAATAAAGCTATTAAGATGCTTGATACGCTAAGTGAAAAGCAAGGTGAGTTCAGTGACGAAAACATGCGGGATTATATCATCACTGTCCATGGGATGAAAAGCGCGCTGGCAAACATAGGATTGATGGAGCTGTCTGATATCGCGCTAAAACTCGAACTGGCGGGAAGGAATGAGGACACGGCTGCCATTTCGTCCGGGACGCCGGAATTTATAAGACAGCTTCGAGAGTTAGTTGAAGAACTTGCGCCGAAGAACGACACGGCCGACGGTGCGCTAACGGACGGTGCGCTAACGGATGAAAACAGGTCATACTTAGTTGGGAAACTGCTTGAAATCAAGGCGGAATGTGAGAATTACAACAACAAGGACGCCAAAACGCTGCTATCAGAACTTAGGGGCAGAGCATGGCCGCAGCCGATGTCAGATCTGCTCAACACCATTGCGGAGCACTTATTGCACAGTGATTTTGACGAGATCATCAGCGCAGTTGACGCGTTCCTGGATGGTAATTGAATTTCTATATGACGGGAGGTTTCGTCATCGCGAGCGGAGCGCGGCGATCCAAGCTTTCAGCTAATGCGGCAGTTGCGGAGTTGGCATTTCGTCATCGCGAGCGGAGCGCGGCGATCCAAAAAAAAGAAAATCCGGACTGCGGCTCGTGCTCATACCGTTGTCCGGATTTCTTGCGGTTATATGCTTTTGGATTCGGTGGTTTTCTCGTGACCGGGCTCAAACCGCCCCAGTCTTTCCTTCGGGAAACGTGATACTCCCGCTGTTTTCGCTTTGACTGCTTATCAAGCGGGACAAAATGCTGCTCCAATAATAACACCTCCATATCGGTTAATCAGCAACCAATGAAAAACGCCGGTTGAACCCTGCGGTTAGCCGACAGGCGTAGCTCCGGCTGATTGGCGATAATGATGATAGCACGAAAATCGTTGGAATACAAGTACTTTGCAAATTACATTTGCATGTCGTTCAACGTATAGGGATTATTGATACACCAGAGAATGTGATACAATCGAGAGAGTGATGCAATATCATCAGTTATGTGTGAGAAAAGTGTGGTGTAAAGCTTATGGACGATAGAGTATACGACTTTGAAGCGGTCATACAGAAAGTCCCCGATATTGACGGCGCGTATGTCGCGGCGCCATTTGATATCAAGGCCGAGTTCGGAAAGGGCCGCGTCAAGGTACACGCGACTTTTGATGGTGAACCATATGACGGAAGCATCGTCAACATGGGTGTGAAAAACCCTGACGGGTCGATATGCTACATACTCGGCATACGTAAAGAAATCCGCGCAAAAATTGGAAAGCAGGCCGGTGACACTGTTAGGGTAACGATTCAACTCTGTACTCGTTGTCCATGAAACGCGAAGTAAGCAGAAAATCGGCTGTCGCCCTGTTCGTGGCTATCGGGACGTCATATACGACTGCGATCCGGAGCAGCGCCCTGATGTCCGGGTCGTGCGGCTGTGATTCCAACGGATCCCAGAAGAATATCACCATATCGATATCCCCCTCTACAATTCGGGACCCTATCTGTTGATCGCCGCCTAACGGGCCGCTGTTATATGCAGTGATCGGCAACTGTGTTCTTTCGGTGATAAGTTTAGCGGTATTACCCGTACCGTATAAGAAATGCTTCTGTAAGGTCTCCTTGTTCTGCTCCGCCCAATCTGCGATCTCCGTTTTCATATTGTCGTGAGCTATCAGCGCTATATGTTTATGCTTTCCGATGTCCTTGCCAAGTGTTGAGTATTTATATGTCTCCATGTCTTGTAGACCACCTCGTTTACATGTCTGTTATGTCTGTATTATCCCTCTGATTTCTTTATCGTCCATAGTCGTTGCCTCCATAGTCAGTATCCGGATCCAACCAATTAACGCAATCCAACCAATTAACGCATAAGTTGAAGCCTGCAAACATAATACCACAAACTATGACGATATAGTAAACTTATTACCACACTTATTGCCCATTTTACCCATTATTTACACAGCCTTGAAATATTCCTTGAATACGTTTT
>Ga0082212_10008001_pt1 | contig 13888 bp, 11 predicted proteins | sample TergutNt197P3_FD_71548 | JGI IMG/M metagenome (GOLD analysis project Ga0082212, IMG submission 71548) | Neocapritermes taracua P3 segment gut microbial communities from Petit-Saut dam, French Guiana - Nt197 P3 | ecosystem: Host-associated > Arthropoda: Insects > Digestive system > Gut ... | reverse complement strand
GCCCCTATCAACTTGATTGTCAAATTGACACAGATCTCGAACTCCTTATCCCCGACAACTACGTCTCCCAAACCTCGGAAAAGATACGCCTCTACAAAGATTTGGACAACGTGGCTGACGAGCCGCATCTGCAACTCTTCTTAGACGACCTCAAAGATCGGTACGGTCCTATCCCGCATGAAGTGGGTCAGTTGGCGTATGTTGTTCGGCTACGTCGTTTGGCCATCTCATTGGGCTTCGAAAAGATTGTGCTCAAAAACGGCATGATGATTGTATATTTTATCTTTAACCAGTTATCCCCATATTATCGTTCTTCACTATTTGCCCAAATGATCCACTACATTCAAAAGCAACCGACCTTTCGGGTCAAAGAGCAAAACAACCGTCTTTTTGTTACCATTCCCGCGATAGACAGCGTAGAAAAAGCCTATTCCATCATGTTAAAAATGAACCCAAATGAGTAAACCAACCAACCAAGTATCTAACCGCCTACTTATAGACTTAGGCAACACAAGGTGTAAGGTAGCCTTTGCCAACAATAGAGAGGTTATCTCTGTGTTGAGCGGAGACGGCGCCGCCCCCCTCCCTTTTCTGCAAGAGGCAATAAAAGATCAAATTTTTGATATTATTGTATTTAGCTCAGTCCAAAGAGACAATCCCCTCCTGAGGGCTTTTTTACAGGAGCGGGCGCGCAAGTTGGTAGTGGTTGACGGCGACACCCCCACGGTGTTGCGTATCAACTACCAAACCCCCGACCGTTTGGGCGCCGACCGTTTGGCTGCAGACGTAGGCGCTGTTGTGTGCCATCCGGGAGAAGATTTGTTGGTGATTGACTTTGGGACAGCCATCACCTTTGACTATATCAACAAAGATCGGGAGTTTATTGGCGGGAATATCTCGTTGGGAATGCAGATGCGGTTTAAGGCGCTGCATCACTTTACGCAGGGTTTACCCTTGATTGAACCTGAGCCTGACGAGCCAATTCCACCGTATGGAATCGATACAAGAGGGAATATCACAGCAGGTGTAGTGCAAGGAATTGTTCATGAGTTGGAAGGATATATTGCTAAAAATCAGGACAGAAAAATTATTTTTACGGGAGGAGATGCAATTTTTTTTGCAAAACAACTAAAAACCCCGATATTTGTTGATTACAATCTAATTTTTACAGGTCTTTTCGAGATTGCCGAAGGTTATGCAGCGTAAACATTTATATCAAATAGGACTCATGGTGATGTCCCTCTATTCAGGTACTATCCAAGGCCAAACCTCCGATGCGTTGGGGACGATGACCCCCTATTCCATGTTTGGTTTGGGAGAGATGGCTCGTCAGGGGACCACCTTTAACAGGAGTATGGGCGGGATTGGCGTCTCGCTTCGCGATCACCGCTATATTAACTACCTGAACCCCGCAGCCGTCTCTGCGCACGATACGCTTGCCTTTATGCTCGATTTTGGGTTGGAAGCGCAGAACCTCTATCACGCCAACAACCAAACCAAATCGGCGTATAACTCAATGAATATGAATCACATTGTTTTCGCCTTTCCGGTCTATAAAAAGTCGGCGGTAATGGTGGGCTTTGCTCCATACAGCCATGTGGGGTACAAATTTGAGGAGCGGGAGTCGCGCCCCGAAGTGATAAGCGAAATGGGAAACATTGTTTATCAGCATTATGGAGAGGGGAGCATGAACCAACTCTTTATGGGAGCGGCGCTCTCGGTCTCCAAAAACTTTTCGTTTGGCGTAGAGGGGATTTATAATTTTGGCACGCTTTCCCGAAGCAGTAACTTGATATTTGGCAGTGTTGATACCTATAGTTCTATTGCTACCAACGCTAAAACAGTGTTGGAATCGTTTGCCGGTAAGTTTGGGGTGCAGTATGAAGGGAAAGTCAAGGGCAGAACAATGATCTCCGCAGGGGTAACCGCCCTCATCCCCTCAGCGCTCAAAGGAGATGTGTCGCGCTTAGCCACCGCTATGTCCGGCTCTATGGTCGATACCCTGTTCCATGCTGTTCAATCGGGATCGCATATTGAGGTACCGGCAGAGTTTGCAGCAGGGGTTTCTTTGAGCAAAAAATATGTTGAAGGAGTGGTGGTTAACAGATGGATGGTTGGTTTTGACTACACCTATCAGGATTGGGCAAAAACCAACTTTGCACCCACCCCCGGCGTTCAGTTTGCCCCCTCAGTAAAATCTGCCTATAGATTGGGGTTTGAATTTACCCCCGATCTGTTTGATGCACGATACGTCTATAAAACGTGGACCTACCGGGGAGGAGTCTATTACGAAGCGTCATACTTAAAACTGAACGGGCAGCAGGTAAGCAGTATGGGCGTTACCTTTGGCCTCTCCGTTCCATTCCGGTGGAATATGCTTAATTTTGGGGTAGATATGGGGCAACGAGGCTCTATGCGCGATCAATTGATTCGGGAGCGGTATGTGCTCTTTCAAATCAGCTTCAGCCTCTACGATACTTGGTTTAGGAAAATGAGATATGAATAATTAATAACTGTAAACTATTGAACTATGAAGAAAAAGTGTATTTTTGGATTTTTCTTGGGGGTCTTTACCATCATCGCAACCTCGTTATCGGCTCAGCCGGGAAAACATGGCACGGGACCGGACAGTACGGAGTGCAGACAACGGCTATCGTTTTACAGGTCGCACGTTACGTCAGGAGACCTTGCCTCCGCCGTTTCCTCATGGCGCATTGCATTGGCGCTCTGTCCCAGAACGGTCAATCAATTTTTGTTTGTCGATGGACAGAAAATCATTAAAGAAGTGTTGATGCGACAGCCCGGAATAACCGCCCAATACAGATCTGAGTTAATTGATTCTCTTATGCTTATGTACGATGTTAGAATCGAATTTTATCCGGCAAACAGGATTAGTGCGCTGCAAAATAAGATTGTGGAGATGGGCACCTTTTTACCCGATGCTAAAGAGGAGCGATTGGCAGAGTTGGAGAAACTGATAAACCTGACGGGTGATCGCACCTTTCCCGATATGTTGTCGGCATATATGGGCTTAGTGGCCACCTTATATAACGAGGAGAAACGCTCTGCCGAAGATATGATGGACGCCTACAGCCGCCTCATTGCCATTTTAGAACTTCAGGAGAAAGCCAAGCCGGACGATGCGGAGGTGAAGAAACACAAACTGATTGTTGAAAATCTGTTCATTGGCAGCGGCGTAGCCACTTGCGAAAATTTGATAGCACTCTTTACGCCCCGCTTTGAAGCCAACTCCGATGACTTAGAGTTAGTATCCAAGATTGTATCCCTCCTCTCCGGATCCGACTGTGTTACATCGGACCTCTTTGTGCAGTCGCTTACCGTCCTAAACCGATTGAGTCCCTCCTATAAGACAGCCTTTTACCTCTATAGACTCCATCTGGGCAAAGGTGAATATGCCGAAGCGGCTAAGACGCTGCGGGAGGCGATCAACGGTACTGATATTACCGAAGAGGAGAAGGGAGCCTATCTGATTGAAGAGGGAGTACTCTATTATAGACATTTGAACAGCTCCTCCAGAGCCATGAGTTCGGCAAGGGCTGCTATAGAGGCTTCGTCTTCTGTTCGGGGCAAAGCATATTTGTTAATAGCCTCTATTTGGGCAGGACAGAAGTGCGGAGATGATGATATTGAGAAGCGCGCTCCTTTTTGGGTGGCTGTGGATTACCTGAACAAGGCTAAGGCTGCCGATCGTTCCTGCACCGAAGAAGCCGACAGAATGATTGCGCAATACCGTCAATACTTCCCCTTGCAGGAGGACGCATTTATGTATGACCTTACAGATGGAGCCGAATATACGGTTACATGTAACGGTTTCCGTGAAACGACCACGGTAAGAACGAGAAAATAAAATAACTATGCGACAACTGTTTGGCGCAGCGGAACATGGAATATATGCAATAGCGCTCTCACTTTTGAGCGCTATTGTCGTGTTCTCCTGCAAAGAGTCCATTGAGAAGACCGATGCATTGACCGCTGTGGATAGCCTCTCTACCCAAACCGTTCGCGATATGGAGTTAATTGAAACTAAATTTGGAAAGGTATCGCTCCGCTTCAGAGCGCCGTTGATGGAGAGCTACTCCCTCCTTGCCGAACCCTTTGAAATCTTTCCTCAAGGGCTTGAAGCAACTACCTATACTCCGGAGGGCGAATTAGAGACTATGATCACCGCCAATATAGCCATCCATTTTACCACGAATGAAAACGAACGCTGGGAAGCGTATGGTAATGTTGTGATTGTCAATCATATTGAAGAGCAGACACTCTTAACCGACACCCTCTACTGGGATAGAACCAAACAGCAGATCTCCACCCAAGCCTTTGTAAAGATGTTTTCGCCGCAAGGCTTGATGCAGGGCTACGGCATGGAATCAGACGAAAAAGCCTACAATGCAGTCATCCTGCGCCCCTTCAACAGCTGGGGCGTTATTAGGCAAGACACCCTTCCTCCTCCCCGCGACACCCTCGCCGTCGCACCTCCCCACACCCCTGTTCCCCACGCTTCTACCCTTCGCGCCCCCTCCCTTCGCCGCGACTCGCTGCGCCCTTTATAGTTTTCAGTTTTCAACCAAAATGATCTGGATCACCCTCCTCGCCCTCCTCGCCTCTGCCTTTTTCTCCGGCATGGAGATTGCGTTCCTCACGAGCAATAAATTGATGATAGAGCTTGACAGGAAACAGGGGAAACGTTACGCCATTGTGATCAGTCGTTTTTTTGAGAAGCCCGGCGAACTGCTCTCCACCCTGTTGATGGGGAACAATGTGGCCATTGTGCTCTACGGAATTGCTTTTGCCGCCACGCTCGATCCCTTCATTATGAAGGTTCTCACCGTTTCAAGGTCGTGGACATTGGTGATAAACATTCTCTTTTCCACGTTGGTTGTTTTGACAACTGCCGAATTTCTTCCCAAAACCCTTTGCCGAATCAACCCCAATGGCGTGCTGATACGCTTTACGTGGCTCATCTCGTTCTTCTATGTGGTGCTCTATCCCATCACAAAATTTGTTAACCTCTTTTCTATAATCGTTTTACGGATGTTCGGCATAAAAATCGCCAAACAGCGCAAACACATCCACTTTAATAAGACCGATTTGATGGCGCTCTCCGATGCTGTGGAGAATATGCAGGAAGAAGATGATGAGCACGAGCGTGATATGGATATTTTTCAGAATGCGCTTGACTTTTCGGAAGTTACGGTACGTGCCTGCATGGTTCCAAGGAAAGAGATGCAGATGATTGAGATAACCGATTCATTTGAAGAACTACTTCAACTCTTTGTAGGTACCGGCTTTTCGCGAATCCCCGTTTTTGAAGAGTCGGTTGACCATATTGTGGGCTACGTCCACTCCAAAGATCTCTTTGAAGAGCGCAAAACCATTCGCGAGATGTTGCGCCCTTTGCGCTTTGTACCCGAGTCGTTTAAGGCGCAAAAACTCCTCGCCGTCATGACTAAGCACAAAGAGTCATTGGCCATTGTTACCGATGAGTTTGGAGGCACTTCGGGCATGGTAACGTTAGAAGATATTATAGAAGAGATTTTTGGGGAGATTCGGGATGAGTCAGATAAGGAAGCTCTTGTTGAAGAACAACTTTCGGAGAATGAATTTCTCTTTTCCGCCCGTCTCGAGGTGAAATACCTGAACAAAACATACAACCTCAACATTCCCGAATCGGACGATTACGAAACATTAGCCGGCTATATTATCAATAGGAATGAAGATATTCCTAAAGAGCAAGAAGTGTTACACTTAGGGCATCTCGAATGTACCATCATCTCCACTTCTCCTGCGCGAATAGAGACGGTGAATGTGAAGCTGAATGACGAAAAAAAGTAGGATTCAAAAAAAATGACTATATTCGCGCCCTAATTTATCAATGTAAAATTCAAAAAAAATGGCAGTTCTTGAGAAGATCAGAGGCATGGGCATATTTATCTCGATTATTATTGGCCTCGCACTTTTATCCTTTATATTAGATCCATCTACCTTACAGTCGGCAACAGCAAGGTTCTCGTCTAAGTATGATGTGGGAAAGATGAACAAAAAATCGATTTCCTATCAGAATTATGCACAAAAAGTAGATTATTACGCCAACACACTTGGCTCCTCTAACGCAAACGAGCAAGAGTCTGAAATGGTACAACAGCTTGCTTGGCAAGACTATATGGACGACTTGGTCTTGTTCCCGGCTTTCAAAAAAGCAGGGATTAAGCTGGGTGACGAAGAACTTTTTGACCTGACTCAAGGCAAAGAGGTCTCCCCCGTATTGCAACGAGAGCAACTATTTTTTGATGAGAACGGACTCTTTTCCCGTGCAAAACTTCTTCAGTTTGTTCAGTCAATACCTCTCGATCAATCTGGAAGGTCTGCACGTTATTGGCAATTTTTGGAATCAAGGATATTTCAAACGCAAATGTATGTGAAGTACTTTAGCCTTTTAGACCATAGCGCCGTGCTTTCTAACATAGAACTACGCCGGAGCATGGAGGAGAACAACATCACTTCGGACGTCCGGTTTATTGTTAAGCCCGTTACCTTTACAACCGACACCACCATTGTTGTTACCGCCCAAGAGATCAAAGAGTTTTACGATAAAAACAAGTCCCGTTATGAGCAAAATGCAAGCAGAGATATTGAATATGTGCAATTTACAATCGTTCCTTCTCTTATAGATATAAATAGAGCCGAGAAAGATTTTGAGAAGTATTACGACGAATTTTCAACCACCACCAACCTGAGGGCATTTTTGGCACGCAACTCCGATAAGCCCTACGATCCCCTCTATTATAAGGCAGGTCAACTCGCCTCCATCTCTCCGGTATTGGATAGTTTTGCTTTTGCGGCAAAAGGATCGGACGACGTCTTGCCGGTAACCCGCGAAGGCGACACCTTCTTCTCCGCCCGTGTAACTTCTGTCAAATCGTTTCCCGACTCTGCGTTTGTACAGCACATCCTTTTGCCTCCATCAGATGGCGCACGCGCCGACAGTTTAGTGGACGTCATCAAGAGAGGCGCCAATTTTGAAACCATTGCCTCCCAATTTTCGATTATTCCGGGCAACAATCCGGAAAAACCCGGAGAACTTGGCTGGATCACATCTCAAATGTTTGGAGGAGAATTAGATACATGTTTAACAGCGCCGTTAAACACTCCTTTTCGCTACGTTACGCAATATGGAGTCCACATCTTTAAAATATCCCGCAAAACGCAATCCCTGAAGAAAGTCCAAGTAGCCGTCTATGAAAAAACGGCAGTCGCAGGAAAAGAGACATTCCAAACTTTCTATAATCAAGCCAATGAGTTAGTTATCAAGAGCAACAACAAGAGCGCCCTCTTCTCCCAAACCGCTTCGGAGAACCATTGGCCTGTTTTCCCCGCCTGGGGCGTTGCAGAGGGATCCAAAACAGTAGCCAACATCCCCAATGCCCGTGAACTCACCCGCTGGATATATGACGCCAAAACCAAAATAGGAGACGTATCTCCCATCATCTCTATCGATAACAAATACTTTGTTGTGGCTACGCTCACCGGTGTAAAAGAGAAAGGGTTAGCTCCCCTAAATTCCAAGCGTTTTGAAATAGAGACCGAACTTCGCCGCGAAAAAGAGGTGAAGAAGATGGCAGACGATCTAAAACCGCTCATGGCTCAAGCCTCCAATATCGATGAGTTGGCAGAATTGACCGGCCTCCCCGTCAGCAAACAGACCGGGATCGCCTTTGGCTCTTACGGTGCACAACAATTAGACCCCAAATTTATTGGAGCAGTCGCCGGCGCTCCGGAGGGCATATTGGCAGGACCTGTTGAGGGTGTTATAGGTGTTTACGTCTATACCGTTGATGAGCGTCAAGTGGGCGCCTTTTACACCGAAGAGGACGCCAAACTCCAGCGCCAGCAAATGATGAGCCAGCAAAGCCAAATGGTAATCTACGCCCTTTCAAAAGCAGCAAAGGTTGAGGATAACCGCGCTAAGTTCTTCTAATTAAAAAGCGGGACTGCGAAAAAGCCGTTCAAACTCTTCGCTTTTGAGCAAGTCGTATTTGCGGGCATTTGGAAACAACACATTAAGCAACGTACTCTTCCCTGTTTGTCGTGCACCCCACAGAAACAGAGAGTCTTCCGCTATTTCTTCCAATTTCAAAAATCTGATATACATAAGTCGTACTTCATTTTATCCTGATAAAACATAATGAAACTGCGCAAATGTACGAATGTTCAACGTATCTCAAAAATTTTTATACATTAAACCGAAAGTGCATCACATCTCCGTCGTGGACAATGTACTCTTTACCCTCTATGCCAATCTTTCCGGCATCGCGGCAGGCCGATTCGGAACCGTAGCGGATATAGTCTTCAAATTTAATCACTTCTGCACGAATAAAACCCCTCTCAAAGTCGGTGTGGATAATACCGGCGGCTTGAGGGGCTTTTGCACCTTTACTATAAGTCCAGGCGCGTACCTCCTGAGGTCCAGCCGTGAGGAACGTCTCCAAGTTGAGGAGTGAGTAGGCGGCTTGAATCAGACGCGAGACGCCGGAGTGCTCCAACCCCATCTCCTGTAAAAAGAGTTGTTGCTCTTCATAACCCTCTAATTCGGCAATCTCGGCTTCAATTTTGGCTGCCACAATCAATAAGGGCGCATCTTCCTCCTTAATCGCCTCTTTCACCGCTTCCACGTATCTGTTACCGCTCTTGGCAGACGCTTCGTCCACATTACAGAGGTAAAGAACCGGTTTGTTGGTGAGCAGGAAGAGCTCTTTTGCCATCCGGCGGTCGTCTGCGTTCTCTAAGTTCACGGTGCGAGCCGATTTGCCCTGTTCCAAGGCGTTTTTATAATGCAGCAAAATTTCGTAGAAACGTTTGGCGCTCTTGTCACCCCCCACTACCGCCTGTTTTTGCACTTTGCTCATACGGCTCTCAATCGTATCCAAATCTTTTAGTTGCAACTCAACGTCCACAATCTCTTTGTCGCGAACAGGGTTCACCGAGCCGTCAACGTGCACCACATTGGGATCGTCAAAACAGCGCAACAGATGAATCACGGCGTCTGTCTCCCGAATATTGGCGAGGAATTGATTCCCAAGCCCCTCTCCCTTGCTTGCCCCCTTAACCAAACCGGCAATATTCACAATCTCTACCGTGGTGGGAACAATGCGTTGCGGGTGAACTAACTTTGCCAACGCCTCTAATCGGTGATCAGGTACCGTTACGGCGCCCACATTTGGCTCAATGGTACAAAACGGGAAGTTGGCCGCCTGCGCCTTCCCAGAACTAATGCAATTAAAAAGAGTTGATTTACCCACATTTGGCAAACCTACAATGCCGCATCGGAGTGACATAAATTTTTAAATTTTGATATGAGGCTGCAAAACTACAAATTTTTACGATTTGCCGCGCCATCTAACCAAAGAAAGGTACTTTTGTGGCGAATCATAGATTGCATAAAAATGTTAATTAGCCTCACTTCTATTGCCCGCTTTGCCCTCATTTCTGTTGTCTGCTTTGCGCACCCCTCTCTTGTTCAGAAAGTCTATGCCCAAAAGCGCCACGCAGAGGTGGTGTTCTGGAATGTAGAGAACTATTTTAACCCCTTTTCCGACTCCCTGCAAAAGGACCCCGCCTTTACGCCGCAGGGCGCCAACCACTGGACATGGCGCCGTTTTATTGCCAAGAGAGACGCCATAGCCAAAACGATAATCGCCATGGGGGCGGAGGAGCTTCCGGTGATCATTGGGCTGTGCGAAGTTGAGGGGCGTTTTGCTTTGGAACAGTTGGTGCGGCAAACTCCGTTGGCGTCAGCCGAATACCGCATTTTGCATCGCGATGGTCGGGACGTGCGGGGCATAGATGTAGCGATGCTCTATCGACCCGACCGTTTTCGCCCCCTGCTCACCCGCTTCCTAACGGTTTGCCTTCCCCAACCCACACAACACACCCGTGAGATCCTCTATACAAAAGGAGTGTTAGACCAATTGGATACATTGCACCTTTTTGTGAATCACTGGCCATCTAAATGGGGTGGCGCCAAAGCCTCTGCTGCAAGGCGTATGGCGGCAGTACTACGACTGCGGACGAGCGTTGATTCCATATTTGCCCTCCACCCCGCAGCCAACATCATCATTATGGGCGATTTTAACGACACGTATAAATCTAAGGTTCTGCAAATATTTGCCACCGGACAGACGCCCCGCATGCTTTTGGCGCTTAGTGAACCGCGCACCTCTTCATCGCCCCAACCTCTTCACAACCTATCCATTCCGTTGGCACGTCGAAAATTGGGTACGATTCGCTACCGCGGACGATGGGAGTTGATCGACCAGTTCCTTGTGTCGGAGAATATGCTCAACCCCCAAGAGCCTATCTCCACCTCTGTTGAACATTTCCGCATCTTTTCCGCGCCTTTCTTACTCATTCCGGATGACAAATATTTGGGAATGAAACCATTTCGCACCTATCTTGGTCCACGCTACCAAGGGGGCGTCAGCGACCACCTACCGGTGATGCTACGGATTGAGCGGAATTATTAAAAAATCAGTATATTTCCTCTATATTTTTTCCGCAAAAATTTATCCGCCTGTGTGAAATTGAGGAATTTCATGTATATTTGCACATCTCTTTCAGGTAAACAAATGGTGAGGCAGACAAAAATGGCGAATGGATTATTTTGTAATGATAGGGTAAATTGCATGGTACATGAGTAAATATGTTCATCCCAAAAAGGCTTTAGGTCAGCATTTTCTTAGAGACCTCTCCATAGCGCAGGACATTGTGGATGCGTTATGTGGCGCGTCTATTCCCGAACCATACCGTTTTGCGGAGGGTGAAAGGCAACGGGCGGAGGGTGAAAGGCGGGGCGATACTTTGCCTCTTCCGGTGTTGGAAGTGGGACCCGGAACAGGGGTGCTGACCCAATTCTTGCTAAAGCAGCCCCAAATCGATCTTCGCGCCATAGAGATTGACAGGGAGTCGGTGAATTATCTGCTGACTCACTATCCGGAATTGAACGGGCGATTGATAGAAGCAGATTTTTTACGGATCAATTTGCATACGCTCTTCGACTCGCCCTTTTTGTTGATAGGAAACTTCCCTTATAACATCTCTTCACAGATATTTTTTAAGGTGTTGGAGGAGCGTGATCGTATTCCGGTGGTGGTGGGGATGTTGCAGAAAGAGGTGGCGGAACGGATTGCGGCGCCCCCGGGCTCTAAAACGTATGGGATATTGAGCGTTTTGTTGCAGGCATGGTACGGGATTGAACTTCTCTTCACCGTTCCGGCGCACTTGTTTTCGCCCCCTCCCAAGGTGCAATCGGCGGTGGTTCGTCTCACCCGAAATGCGTGCACGGCGCTTCCCTGCTCCGAATCGCTCTTTAAACAGGTGGTAAAAATAACCTTTAACCAAAGACGCAAAGCCATTCGCAATTCAATTAAACAGCTAACAGGCGCTACAGCCCTGCCCGAACATCCGTACCTTGCCCTTCGTCCCGAGCAGTTGGGCGTTACGCAGTTTGTGGAGCTAACCAATCTTGTAGGGGGTACTATTTTGCATTGATCGCCTCCACCGGATTCAAGTGTGCCGCTGAGTAAGCCGGAATAACGCCCGCCAGCAACCCAATGACAGAGGAGACGGTGATCCCGCGAAGGATATTGCCCCAAGTAAGGGTCATGTGAAAGTTGTACATATAATCCACAAATTGAATACCTCCATACACAATGGCAATGCCAACGAGTCCGCCCATAATAGCCAATAGCGCCGCTTCAAAGAGGAATTGAGTCAATATAAAATAGTTCTTTGCGCCCAGCGCTTTTTGAATCCCGATGATGCTTGTGCGCTCTTTTACCGATACAAACATAATATTTGCCACGCCAAAGCCGCCAATCAGAATGGAGAACCCGCCAATGATCCATCCAACAAGGCTGATGGTGCTAAAAAGATTGGAAGAGATCTCTTCTAAGATGCTCACTTCGATTATGCTAAAGTTGTTTTTTTGCGTAGGTTTTAGCCTCCTTGCGTTCCGGAGGATGGTTTTTAGCTCTCCCAAAAACTCCTCCTTATCCACAGAGGGCTTCTTTTTGGCAATAATAGCGGGACCTAAAAGACGGGGGTCAACCATTGTGCAGGCGTATTGATAGGGGATAATCACCGCTTGGTCGTATTGGGCAAAAGAGAAGTCGCCGGTGCCCTCCTCTTCCATCACGCCAATTACGCGGGTATTGTTTCCGTCAATTTTAATCACCTTATCTATTGGGTCTTCTCCGCGGAAAAGCTCCTCTGCAACACCAAAACCCAAAACGGCCACATTTTGAGATCCGGTTGCTTCAAACTGCGAGAAGTAGCGACCCGCCCCAATGGTGATGGTAGAGACGGCTGGAAAATCAGCCGTAACCCCTTGAAGCTGTACCGATGAGATGACGTTTCGTCCATACTTCAACTCCTTACTAAACCCAACCATAAGGGCAACAGCCTCAGCAGTGGTGGCTTGCTGTTGCAATTTGATAAACTCATCGTATTTGTTTACGGGGCGCTGGCGATACTCCCACCATTTATATTCTGTCTCACCCTCCTCTAAACCCAAAGGGAACTGGAGAATATAGACCACATCTGAGCCTAAGGCAGAGAAGACCTGCTTGACATTCTTCTCTAACGATTCAATAGCGGTAAATACAGCCACAATGGAGAAGATCCCGATGGTTACGCCTAAGAGCGAGAGAAAAGCGCGGGTTTTGTCGCTGCGAATGGAACTCATGGAGAAACCAAAACTCTCTCCCAAGAGTTTAACAAAGATCACAATGGCACGGGTAAACTTTTTCATACAGGAATAGGGGTAATTTTTATGGTCTGAGTAAAGAGTGCGCAAGATACGCATCTTTGGGCAAATTACCTATACGCCCACTCGTTTTTTTAATTCGCGGAGCAAATCAAAGGCTTCCAAAGGCGACAGGGCGTTGATATCTACTTTGAGGATATCGTCTCTAAGTTGTACTAATAGAGGATCTTCCAAAGGAAAAAGGGTAAGTTGAATGTGTTGTTCGTTTGCAGGCAGATTGGGTGGGGAGGAGGTTTTGGTTTTGGGCTTGGAAGCGTGCGTTTCGAGTTGCTTTAACAACTTTTCGGCGCTTTGGAGCACCGGTTTGGGCATACCCGCCATGCGGGCAACGTGGATGCCAAAACTGTGGGCTACGCCTCCCGGCTTGAGGGTGCGCAAAAAGAGCACCTTGTTGTCCACCTCCTTTACCGATACATGGAAGTTTTTCACACGCGGGAACTGAGCAGCCATTTCGTTCAATTCATGGTAGTGGGTGGCAAAGAGGGTTTTGGCACAGGCTGAGGGGTGCTGATGGATGTACTCTACAATTGCCCAGGCAATAGAAAGCCCGTCATAGGTGCTGGTTCCGCGCCCCAATTCATCCAAAAGCACCAGCGATCGTGGCGACAGGTTGTGCAGGATGCCCGATGCTTCGAGCATCTCCACCATAAAGGTTGATTCGCCGCGAGAGATGTTGTCGGAGGCGCCTACACGGGTAAAGAGTTTGTCCACAATCCCTATTTTAGCCGATTGCGCCGGAACAAAGCACCCAATTTGTGCAAGGAGTACAATGAGCGCTGTTTGACGCAGCAAGGCGCTCTTTCCCGACATATTGGGACCGGTAACAATAATAATCTGCTGTGTTTCACAATCTAAATAGAGGTCATTTGCAACGTAGGTTTGGTCGGGAGGGAGGAGGCGTTCAATCACCGGATGGCGCCCAAGTTTGATGTGTAAGATATTGTTGTCAAAGAGTTGAGGTTTGCAATAGTGGTTCATCTTAGCCAATACGGAGAAGCCGAGCAATACATCAATTTGCGCCAATATCCGGGCATTCTGTTGCAGTTG
>Ga0082212_10008000_pt1 | contig 13889 bp, 12 predicted proteins | sample TergutNt197P3_FD_71548 | JGI IMG/M metagenome (GOLD analysis project Ga0082212, IMG submission 71548) | Neocapritermes taracua P3 segment gut microbial communities from Petit-Saut dam, French Guiana - Nt197 P3 | ecosystem: Host-associated > Arthropoda: Insects > Digestive system > Gut ... | reverse complement strand
AACCGTGTGATTACCCACGGCAAGCCTGTCGTCAGCCCATGCGACATTTACAGCCACTTTGTCGTCTCCCGTCGCCAGTGCCGTCGTGATGCTCTTGGCGAATGAACCGTCGATGAGGCTCTGGTCGTTGAACTTCGTCTTTGCCGCTGTGTCGTTGATTTCCGCGATGAGCTGTGCGAACTCCTGTTGGAGGGCGCCGCGGTCGATGGTGGTCTCGTTCGTGTCGGAGGCAGACTGAACAGCCAGCTCACGCATCCTCTGCAGGATGTTGTGCGCTGACTGGAGTGCGCCTTCAGCCGTCTGTACGAGCGAGATGGCGTCCTGGCTGTTTTTCGATGCCATTGTCAAGCCACGGATCTGGGCGCGCATTTTTTCCGAAATCGCGAGGCCTGCCGCGTCGTCGCCGGCGCGGTTGATGCGGTAGCCTGAGCTCAGCTTTTCGATGTTCTTGCTGAGGCCCGAACTGTTTACGCCGTAGTTGCGGTGCGCATTGATAGCTGTGATGTTGTTTTGAATACGCATTTTTTTCGCTTCCTTTCATAATTCCCCGGGAGTATCCTTACTCCTCGGTTTTTTCTATTTCATAAACCCGTCACGGGGCGCGCATCCCGCCGGTGTATTATGACGAAAATAATCCTTTCTAAATAATCACGCTCTTTACTTTAGAGTTATCGGCCTTCCGGCTCGGGGCTCCATGGTTTCCGGCTACGCCATACGCAAATAAGACCCCTCCCGTAGAGGCACATGGTAACTATAACACACTCCGTGGCGTTTGACAATACTTTTATTGTATTTTCAGGTAATTTTTCAGCAATTTTTTTGTGTTTTCAGGAACTTTTATGTTGTTGGTCAATAAACGCATAAACACTGTACTAAAAGTTACTCCTATTGCTCTTGACTGCAATGATTTCCATCGACCCTTTGTAGTGGCTCGAAATACTGTAGTCCACCGGTACGAGTCCGCATTTTTCCAATAGTAAGTAGAATGAGTTGCGCGAGAAGTAGTTCAAGTGGTATTGCTGCCGCTTCATGGCGTCGTCGTGTCCCACCGCTATGGAGAATGCACTGTCAAAGTTCGGAGTTGACACCCAAAGCGCACCGTCATCATCCAGCAGATCGTGCGCTTTTTTCATAGCCTGAACAGGATCGCTGACATGTTCGATAACGTCGCCCATAATTATTATGCTAAATTTCTCATCTGACTGAAATTCAATAAAATCGGCGGTTTCCGCATTCAATCCATATTTTTCTCGCGCCATTTTCACATGCTTGTCTATGACGTCAATGCCAAAAGTGTCAAACCCTATCTCCTGCGCCGCCAATAAGCATTCGCATGCGCCAATACCGACCTCGAACAGCGACATGCCCGGTGTGTATTGTGCAATATGCGACAGGATCCCCGAATAGTAGCTAAAAAATGCCGGATTTGGTTTGCGCGGATTATCATTGTAGATAAACAACTTTTCCGGGTAGTGGCGCGCAAACATATGATGGCACGGTTCACAATACATCCATAGACGGATCGGGTTGAAGATTTTATTAAAACCCGTGGCTTCCGGTAGCGGGTAGCACCACTTAGGTTGAACATCTACGTTACCGCAGAGCGGGCAAGCAGTCAGCTCCTTTTCGTTCCTTTTCCCTTTGAAAACATACTCACGGCTTGGATGGCTTTCACCGTAGAGAACCGCCGCCAAATCGGATTTTGCAGTAAATGCATCATAATACAGGTCATAAGCTGTCACAGGATCGCCGGTGTTGTTCGAAACGGTAGCCAAACGATAGTTGCAAAATGGTGCAAATTCTACATATTTTTGTCTTAATTTTACATAGATCTTCGCCGCCTCTTCGTAATCATCATTAAGCATAAGCGAATCTGCCTTTTGGAATTCCTCGTTTGGTGTCATTGTACTACTCCAATCTATTGCATTGTCGTGTTCGGGTATATCCGAATTTTATTGACAAGGGACGGTTGGCAGCGTTATAATTTGGCGTGCAACGTAACGCTTGCCGCGCAAGCGTTACGACACTAGTGAGGGGGGCTCGCGAGTTTGGCGTCGACATTTAAGTATAATGTGTTCAAACCGTTGTATTATGATCGATTCCACTGCATCGGCGCGGATTGCGAGGACAACTGCTGCTCGCGCCCGTGGGGTATTCACATCGATAAAAATACGTACATGGAATATAAAAAAGCAAAAAGCCCTGTATTTCGCGATAAAGTAGGGCGATATGTCAAGCGCGTCCGCGGTGAAAACGCGGATGAGAAAAAATACGCCGAGTTTTTAATGAGCGGCAATGGCACATGCCCTTTTCAAACCATCGAAGGGCTTTGCGAGATACATAGAGAGCTTGGCGAGAAATACCTCTGTTACACATGCATGGTTTACCCGCGAAAGCCAAGTATGCTTATAGACGACTTACTGGAGCTGTCTGTTACGATGTCCTGTCCGGAAGCGGTCCGGGCGGCACTGTTTAATGAAGAGCCGATGGAGTTCACGGCGGACACGCTGGTCATAGAAAAAAGCGACAGGTCAATGAGCATTTTTGTTAAGCCGGTCGATGGGGAACCCAAAACCCGGTATATCGAGTACGGCTGGCAAATGCGCGACGCCGCGATCGATATAATGCAAGACAGGTCATATCCCATTGCCGGTCGCATTTTCATAATTGGAATGATGCTCAGCCGTTTGGTCGCGCTGCATGACGAAGGCAAGGCGGACGAAATACCGGCTTCAATAGATGCATTCCTGCAGGGTGCTTTAGGAGGACATCTCCTTGATTCGATCGGCGATCTCGAAACAAACGATGAGATACAGCAAAAGGTGGCGACAGTGCTGTATCATGTATCCACTAATCGCAGTTTGGAGGAGGCAGGGCTGAATCAATCGCATACTGTCTTTGCGGAAGTGCTGAGCAGGTTTTCGCAGTATCTCAGCGATTTGGGTATAACCCCGGAAGGGCGCGACGAAAATGAGTTAGCCCGACATTTTTTTAGTTTTATCAAGCAAAAGTCAGGTGAACACTGGGGTGCTTTTCTATCAAGCTGGGAATTCGTTCTTGAGAACTATCTTGTAAACTACATATTTTCCGAGATGTTCCCGCTGAATTTTCACCATAAGGGTTTGAACCCATATCACCATACAATAATACTAACGGAGCAATATGCGTTTTTGAAGGTGTTGCTGTGCGGAAACTTCGACCCGGGCGAGGGGTTCAGTATAGCTTTTATCGCGCGGACGATCTCGCAGGTCGCGGAGATGAGCCAACATTCAAAGGATCTGCTCGAAATCGCGGATTTTTACAAAACTGTCGGCATAGACGGGTTGTCTTATTTGTATCAGCTAATGATGTGAATGCGCTAAAAGGGTAAAAGAAAAAACTCCAACAACAGGTTGCTCCCTGTCAACATGACAGGGAGCATATCGTCACCCGCAACCTACTCTATATACGTTATCTTACTCGCCTCAGGGTCGTGCGGGGTTTTGCCGGTTATCGCAGTGCCTATCAGCACGCCGATGGAAAAAGCATAACCCTCCGGAATCTTGAGGCGTTTTTTGAAATCGCCGCCGCGCGGGCCGTTCAGCGGGATGCCTGCCATGCCGACAATGCATGTGCCAAGCCCGATCGATTGCGCAGCCAGCGTTATCGTCTGGCAGAGTATGCCGCTGTCTATGGCGGCGTAGTGCGAGCCGTCGTTTGTGATGATCGCAAGGCACGGCGCGTTGTACAGCATCTTTCCCCCGCGCCCCATGACCCGCTCGTACGGCGCTTTATCCTCGGCGGCGGCGAGTATGCTCATCCCATCTTTGTCGAGTTCTTCTACAACCTTTTTATCCGTGACCATCGTGATATGCCACGGCTGGCGGTTCAGCGCGCTTGGCGCTGCGAGCGCTGCGTCAGTGATGGTTTTGACTTGCTCCTGCGTCAGGGGGGTCTCCGCGAAATCGCGGCATGAGTTGCGCTCGGCTATTGCTTTTAATACTTCGTTCATCATCATATGATCCTTTCATGGGTGTTACCGCATGGTTTTTTAATATGCGGAAACTATACCATACGCCGTTGTGTTTGACAATAGCAAAGCGCAGGTAACACTCCGCACCCACATTTTTATTGCATTTAAGCGCCAAACCGCATATACTGTTAATAATGTTAAACGGCTAAAACAGCGCCATCGGCGAAAGGAGCATTTTGCAATGGGAGAGAATGTGAACGCAAAGAACACAGGGACCGCAGCCCCCGACCCCGGCTCGCAACACGGCGGCGTCATGCAAGACGTCCAGGACATGATTGAAAACTCTCTAAAAAACGCGATCGAAAAAATGCAAAAATCTGATATCAACAACCAAATGGGCGGCTCTTCGGGCGCCGTCGACGAGGAAACCGCGCAAGCCCAGATGGATATTGATGAAATCAAAACGATCGTAGGCACTTTGCAGAAATTCATTGACAATATAAATATGATGATCGCGCAGCTTGAGGGCGGCGGCGACGCTTACGCCCATGAAGATGACAAGTTTCTTGACGACTATATGGCGACCGCCGACAGTATTTTGGAAATGGCGGCGTTCAGCACAAAAGACAACGTCACGGGAATATCGAACAGATATGGTTTTGACAGCCGGCTAATACTGGAATGGAACAGGGCCGTCAGGCAGGAATCGTCGCTCAGCCTTTTGATTTTTGGCGTCAACGGGTTCAAATATGACGATGAATCGCTGGATCGAAAAGATCGTGATGATATGCTGCGGGCGATGGCAAACGTGCTGAGCAGCTCGATAAAGCGCTCCACTGACTTTATAGCCCGCTGGAATGACGACGAGTTCGCAGCGCTGCTGCCGATCACGGAATCATCCGGCTCTATGATCGTTGCCGAGAGGATACGCGACGAGATAGGTGAATTGGCTATCCCCGGTTTGAGTAACAAAGGTAAAATAACAGCATGTGTCGGACTGTGCGTGCAAACGCCCGGGCAGGACGAAGCGCTGGCTGTTTTCATTGAAAATACCAGCAAAGCATTAAGCAAATCGAGAGAGGCGGGACAGGGCCAGATAGTCCTTGGCTGAACCTATTATTTATGAAAGAACTGGAAAAAGTGTACGAGCCTTCAACAGTCGAGGGCAGGATATATAAAATGTGGGTGGACGGCGGCTACTTCAGGGGAGTCGTTGACCGGGATAAAGAACCGTTTTCGATAGTCATACCGCCGCCGAACGTCACGGGTCAACTTCACCTTGGCCACGCGTTTGACAACACCGTACAGGACATACTCACGCGGTATAAACGTATGCAGGGTTACGCCGCGCTGTGGGTGCCGGGCACCGACCACGCGGGCATAGCCACGCAGATAAGGGTCGAGGAGGAACTGCGTAAAGAGGGCATATCCCGCCATGACCTCGGGCGCGAGGCTTTTACCGCGCGCGTATGGGAGTGGAAAGAGAAATACGGCGGGCGGATAATAGAGCAGCTCAAGCTGCTCGGTTCGTCATGCGACTGGTCGCGCGAGCGTTTTACTATGGATGAGGGTTGCTCGCGCGCTGTGCGCGAAGTTTTCGTGTCGCTCTATGAAAAAGGGCTTATTTACAAAGGCAACCGCATTATAAGCTGGTGCCCTTGCTGCCTGACGGCGCTGTCCGACGCGGAGGTCGAGCACGAGGAACAGGACGGCCATCTTTGGCATATAAAGTACCCGGTGAAGGGCAGCGGTAATGCAGAATGCATAATTCATAATTCACAATTAGGGGACGAGGGTTGCGACAATGCAGAATGCAGAATGCAGAATGCGGAATTAGGGGACGGGGGCGACGAGAGCGCGCAACCCCAATCGCCTAGCGTCGAGTATGTCATAGTTGCTACTACGCGGCCGGAGACTATGCTTGGGGATACCGGCGTCGCAGTAAACCCGGGCGACGAGCGGTATACGCACCTTGTAGGCAAGACTGTTATCCTGCCGCTCATGGATCGCGAGATACCTATCGTCGCGGACGAGTATGTCGACCGCGAGTTCGGCACGGGCTGCGTCAAGATGACGCCCTGCCACGACCAGAACGATTTCGAGGTCGCGTCGAGGCACGATTTGGAGCATATCCTTGTCCTCGACGAGAACGCGCATGTAATAAATAGCGGCAAATACAACGGTTTGGAGCGTTATGAGGCGCGCGCCGCCGTGGTCAAGGATCTGGAAGCGCTGGGCCTGCTTGTCAAGGTGGAGGACTATACGCACAGCGTTGGCAAATGCTACCGCTGCGGCACGACTGTGGAGCCTATCACATCGCCGCAATGGTTTGTGAAAATGAAACCGCTCGCGGAGCCGGCCATCGAGGTCGTAAAAGACGGGCGCATGAAGTTTGTCCCGGAACGTTTTTCGAAGATATACTTAAACTGGATGGAGAACGTGCGCGACTGGTGCATCTCGCGCCAGCTCTGGTGGGGCCACCAGATACCGGCTTGGTATTGCGCGGACTGCGGGTACGTGACCGTATCGCGTGAAGACCCCGACAAATGCGGGAAATGCGGGGGGACGAACATCGAGCGCGACCCCGACGTGCTCGACACGTGGTTTTCTTCCGCGTTGTGGCCGTTTTCCGTGTTCGGCTGGCCGGACAAAACGCCCGACCTTGATTACTTCTACCCGACGACCGTCGTCTGCCCCGGGTATGAGATAATATTCTTCTGGGTGGCGCGTATGATTTTTTCCGGCATGGAGCATATGGGCGACGTGCCATTCCGCACCGCTTTTATACATGGCATGGTGCGCGACGACCTTGGGCGGAAAATGTCGAAATCGCTGGGCAACGGCATAGACCCGCAGGAGATAATCGACAAATACGGCGCGGACGCGCTGCGTATGAACATGATCTCCGGCAACTCCCCCGGCAACGATATGCGGTTTATCACGGAAAAATGCGAGTCGTTCCGCAATTTCGCGAACAAGATTTGGAACGCGAGCCGTTTTGTGATGATGAACCTCACGATCGGGCAAGAGCAGGGTCAGGGGCAGGGGCAGGAGCAGATAGGGCTGCCCGAAAAGCTTGAGCTTGAGGACAAGTGGGTCTTGTCGAAGCTCAACTCCCTTGCGGGCGAGGTGTGCGAGAACCTTGATAAGTACGAGCTTGGCATAGCTTCGGCGAAGATTTATGATTTTATATGGGATATCTATTGCGATTGGTATATCGAACTGACGAAGCCGAGGCTCCAAGGCGGCGGCGACGGCGCGGTTAACGCGCAAAAGGTGCTGCTATACGTGCTGACGGAGGTCTTGACGCTGCTGCACCCGTTCATGCCGTTTATTACGGAGGAGATTTGGCAAGCATTACCTCAAGGCGGCAATGCAGAAATAGCCGCTGACGCGGCTTCGCCCGCTTTAGTGGTGAGGAAATACCCAGAGTTCGACGAGGCGCTGAGTTTCCCGAAAGAGGAGGCTGATTTCGAGTCTATCATGGCTGCCGTCCGCGCCGTCAGGGCACGCCGCGCTGAGATGAATGTACCCCCGACAAAAAAACCGAGCCTGATTGTCGCGACAGACAAACCGGAAGTGTTCGAGGCGGGGTCTGTTTATCTCGGACGGCTTGCCTACTCTTCCGATGTTTCTATCACACGCGACCCTCCCGGCGATCTGAGCGGACTTGTCTCAGTCGTTACAAACGACGCGCGGCTGTTCATGCCGCTTTCCGAGCTTGTTGATGTCGAGAAAGAGCGCGAGCGCGTGCAAAAGGAGATAGCCAAAGTAAGAGGCGATATCGAGCGCGTAGAGTCGAAGCTCGCAAACGAGGCGTTCACGTCAAAAGCGCCGGAACACGTGGTAAACGTAGAGCGCGATAAGCTAACTAAGCTCCGCGCCCTGCTTGAGAATTTGAATGAAAGTCAACAGAACCTGTCATAGGTTCTGTTGATTGCAGACTGTCTTAATGCACATGCAAATTACCGTCTTGCCGCGCCACTAACCACTAGCCACTAGCCACTAGCCACTAACTCATCTCTCATACGAATGGCTTCGGAACGCGCGGCGGCTGCATAGTCGCCGCCGGTTTTTTTCCATGCCGCGATTATCGCCCGCGAGGAGTTGACTATAGCGCCACGCCCGTTACCGTCGAAAGCGCGCGCAACGTCGGCGGCCGTGCCGCCCTGCGCGCCGTAACCCGGTATCAGGAAAAACGTGTGCTTCAACCGCGCGCGCAAAAACTCTATTTCCTCCGGGTATGTCGCCCCGACGACAGCCCCGACGCGAGTGAAGCCGTATTTGCCGATAGTATCGCGCGAGATTTCCTCCATGAGGTCGCCAACAACTGTGTATAGGCGGAGCGCGCCTTGGCTGCCACCGCTGCCGGGGACGCTGCCACCGCCGCTGCCGGGAGTGCCTTGGCTGCCGCCGCCACCGGGGACGCTGCTGCCCTCGCCGCTACCGGGGACGCTGCCATCGCCGCTGCCGGGGACGCTGCTGCCCTCGCCGCTACCGGGGACGCTGCCGCCCCCACCTGCGCTGCCCTTTTCGGAATCAGCGGCGCTGTCAGCGCACATGAACCTGTCCTGAAGCTCGCCGGAGGACGGGTTTGACGTTTTTACAAGCGCGAATACCGCTTTGTCGTATTTGACAGCGTCCGCAATGAACGGTTTTATCCCGTCAGAGCCGAGGTAGGCGTTCACAGTCAGCGCGTCGGCGTCAAACGGCCTCAGTTCGGCACCCCCTACCTCGACAATCCCAAGGTAAGCCGCACTGTACGCTTCCGCCGTAGTTCCGATATCGTTACGCTTGCCGTCGCAGATGACGTACATCCCTTTTGACCTGGCATAGTCGATAGTAGTTTTCAGCGCCAGTAGGCCCTCCGGCCCCAGCGCTTCATAATACGCAAGCTGCGGTTTGACAGCCGGGACGATGTCATGGAGCGCGTCGATAAGCCCCGCGTTGAACTCGACCACAGCCGCAGCCGCCGCTTCGAGCGTCTCCCCATGCAAGGCAAAATGTTTTTCTAAAACCTCCGGCGGGATATGCCCCAGCGCCGGGTCGAGCCCCACCACCGTCGGGTTCCGTAGTTTGTCGATTCTTTCTTGCAATCTATCAAAGGACATAATGCTTACCTCTTATATTCAACAGTTTTTTCGCCTAATACCGTATTTGGTGTTTCGTTGGCTATGGGGATAAAAGAAATCACGAGCTTTTTATCCATTGCTGACGCAAGCCGTTTCAGTGTTTTCAATGACGGGTTCGCGTTTCCGCTTTCGATCCTGCTTATGTCGCTTTGGTCTATTCCGGTCATGTCTGACAATTGCTTTTGCGTGAATCCGCTATTTTTCCGTGCATCTATCATTGCTTGTATAATGGCGAACTCAGGCTCAAGAGCGTCGTATTCTGCCCTGAATCCGGGTTCTTTCATTTTCTCTTTAAGCGCATCTTCAAGGGTTCTCATCTTTCTTTGCCTCTCTTTCCAGATATTCCTTTCGATACTTTTTCGCTTTTTCTATCTCTGGCTTCGGTGTTTTTTGTGTCTTTTTTATAAAACCATTAGTAAGGACAATGCAACGAGTACCAAAGAAAAAGTACAGTACACGAGTTATATCAGACCCAATCTTGGCTCTCAGTTCAAAAATCCCATCTTCAAGATGCTTTGAGTACGGCTCCCGCAACTCCGGCCCATTATCCGAAACCATCATTAATAGACGGTAAACCTTTGCAGACATCTTATCGTCAAGCGAATTGATAAATTCTTCGGCAGGAGCTCCCCCGTTATCTTTCTCAAAGAATAGAACCTGATAGTTTGCCACCGCCACACCACCTTACCAATAGTGCCGTAAAGCCTCCGGCTTCAGCCGTGGGGATATAAGGCACACCAAATTCCCCCGTAGACCGCAGCTTTCAGTAATCCATCCAACCGTGCATTAGAATAACCAGCACGCTTTGGGTGGGGCCGCCAAGCCGCCTTTGGGCGGCTTGCCTCAACAGCGGCGTGAGTTGTGCTCGCCAGGAGTCGTATGGTGCTGTTGAGGCCATGCGCGACGCGCAGGGCGGCCCGCGCTCTCCTCCGCAGCATGAAGCCGCAAAACCGGGCATTCTCTTAGGTCTAGCAGCGGTTTTTTTGCGTTTTTTCGACTTTGTTCTTGTATTAGATGTGGATTTATGGTATAATCCTATGCATGGAATACAAATCAAACAACAATGTCGTATACTCATGCAAATACCATGTGGTCTGGTGCCCCAAATATCGCCGCAAAGTGCTAGTCGGCGCTATTTCCGAGCGGCTTAAGGAGTTGATAGTTCAACGCTGCTCGGAGATCAAGGCGGATATAATCGAGATGGAGATCATGCCAGACCATGTGCATTTGCTCATCGAAGTAGACCCGCAGTTCGGTATCAACAAGGCTGTCCGCAGCATCAAGGGGTTTTCTTCGCATACGCTGCGCAAGGAGTTCAAGGAGCTGACTACCCGCCTTCCTACACTATGGACCAACAGCTACTTCGTCTCCACCGTGGGCGGCGCCCCTCTGGGCGCCATCAAGAAGTACATCGAGAACCAGAAGCGGGGGGAGAGGAGGAAGAAAGCCACGTGATAACCGTCCAGTTCAAGCTATCCCCGTCAGCGGGGCAAGAGGAGCTCCTGCGCGATACTGTTGCGGAGTATATATCCAGCGTGAATGACCTGATCGACTATTGCTGCGCACAGATAAAGGCGCCAAAACTGTCGTCGGCCAGTTTCATAGCCGCGCTGCCTAGCGCTGTGAAGAACGAGGCCGTTAACACTGTCAGGTCGGTATTGCGGAAACATGCACGTGGCGCGTGCAAAACGCTGCCTGTTTTGCGTAAACCAGTGGCGACGTGGAACAACCAGAACTACAGGGTGGCTGAAGAAAGCATAACATTCCCAGTATGGGCGGGCGGGAAGAGTAATCGCATAACTGTGAAAGCATTTATTGGCGAACACCAGCGTGAGCGGTTATCCGGGAGGCTTGGCTCGCTGCGGGTAACGCAGAAGAACGGCAAATGGATAGCGCAAGTCGCCGTGGAGGCGCAGCCCGCCGCGAAACCCGGCTCCGGCGCCATGGGGGTGGATCTTGGTTTGAAAGTCCCTGCCGTTGCGGTGACGGATATGGGGAAAGTCAAGTTCAGCGGCAACGGGCGCATGAACAAGTACATGAAGCGCAGGCACAGGTCGCGGCGTAAAGCGCTTGGCAAAGCGAAGAAGCGGAAAGCTATAGAGCGCCTGGGCAACAAAGAGCAGCGCTGGATGCGCGACCAAGACCATAAGGTCAGCAGGGAAATCGTAGACTTTGCGATAGCAAACAAAATCGGCGCTATCAGGATGGAGCGGCTCGCAAACATCAGGCGGACGGCAAGTACAAGCCGTAAAAACGAAAAGAACCTGCATACATGGAGCTTCCACCGGCTGGCTAGTTTCATAGAGTACAAGGCGAATATGGCGGGGATCGCCGTTGAGTACGTAGACCCGGCATATACAAGCCAGAAATGCCCGAAATGCGGTAAAGCCAACCATGTAAAAGACAGGGAGTACAAATGCGTGTGCGGGTACGGGACGCACAGGGACATAGTCGGCGCGGTGAATATAATAAGCGCGCCTGTGGCTGCCAGTAACAGGCGGCCAGCCTGAGCCGCTATACGCGCTGGCTCAGGACGCGGCGATGGCACGCCGCTTAACTTGGGGCTTAAGCCTACCGGAAACGGACTGGCGCACGCACCCAAGAATCCCCCGGCTTCAGCCGTGGGGAGTGTCAACCCGCCATTTCTTTTATACGAGGAACGAGTCGGTTGAAACACATTCTAAATATATTCTGGCTTCTTTTATCGACAACAGTTTATTATATTAGTAAGCGTCAAATAGGCAAAGCCAAGTATCAACAGTGTTCATAGCTGCCTGTACAAATTTTCCAGCATGTCGATGTATGACCGCAGAGTCGCCTTGAACTCCGCTGCATCGCTGTTGTTTGTCTGTTTTCGCAGTTGCGATACGTAGTAGCCGTCTGTAATAAGGGTGAGCGCGGAATCCAGCGGCTGCGTTTCGGCGTGATGCATCCCGGGGGAGCTTTGCCCGGCGAAACCTGCGGTCTCATCAGTCGTTGCCATTTCGGGTTTCCCCTTGCCATATGTGCATTCTATCGCTAAGGCTTTCAAATGGGTCTTGGCGGAGTTCTTAAAAACGCAGCATGTCGCCTTGGATAATACATAAAAACGCAGCTAATCTCCTTGAATTATTCTTAAAAACGTGATATGCTGCGCGAGTGCGGCGCAACACTCGTTTCGCATAAAAACCTATTCCAAGGGGGAGTAGTGTATGTATAGAAAAGCCCTAAACGAGCTCATAGCATGGAAAGCCAGCGCTCGCCGTAAACCGCTTGTTTTAAGAGGCGCAAGGCAGGTAGGGAAAACATGGCTGATGAAAGAGCTTGCCAACGGAGAGTATGACGATTGCATCTACATAAGCTTTGACAAGGATGCTAACGCCGCTAAAATATTTGACGAGACAAAAGACCCGAATTTAATTCTGCAACGGCTTGCGTTAATGCACAATAAAATTATATCACCTGAAAACACGCTGATTGTTTTTGACGAAATCCAAGAATGCCCGAACGCTCTGGGGAGCTTGAAGTATTTTAACGAGGAAGCAAACGAGTATCATGTTATCGCTGCTGGAAGCCTGCTTGGCACATACCTCGCGAAACCTGCCTCGTACCCTGTCGGGAAAGTGAATTTGCTAAACATCTACCCTCTTTCTTTTGAAGAATACCTTACTGCCGTTGATGATGGCATGTATCAATACTATTGCGGGGTTAGATTTGACAAGGATTACGTCTCGGCGTTTCACGAGAGAATGACAGAGCACTATAAAAAATACCTCATTATTGGCGGAATGCCCGAATGTGTGCAAAGCTGGGTCAATAATGAAAATCCCGAAGAAATCTCTACCATACAAGAGGAAATCATCTCATTATATGAAAACGACTTCACCAAGCACAGCGGTAAAGTCAACAGCGGGCGTATATTGCAGGTATTCCGCAGCATCGTCCCCCAGTTAGCCAAGGAAAACAACGAGAAATTCATGTATGCGGCAATAGCGAAAAGCGCGCGCGCAAAAGACTTCGAGGATGCGATTGAGTGGCTTGTATCCAGCGGGGTCGTATATCGCATTTTGAACGTTTCAAAACCCGATTACCCCCTCAAAGCTTACGAGATAATGAATTATTTCAAACTGTTCTTGTTAGATGTCGGTTTGACAAAACACATGGCTGGTCTTACAAACAAGTCGATACTGTTTTCTGAGGATTTTCAGTTCAAGGGGCAACTTGCCGAAAACTATGTTTTACAGCAGCTAGTGACGGTTTCAGACAGAAGCCCTAACTTTTTTGCTTTTGCCCAGGAGCGGGAAATTGACTTCATACTGCAATATGGCGAGGCGATCATTCCCGTTGAGGTCAAATCGGGCGGCGCCAAGAACGCCGTTAGCTTTAAAAGCTATATCAATAAATACGACCCTGAATCAGCCGTAAGGTTCAGCCCCAAAGAGTATTTGAAAAACGGTTCGATTACGAACGTCCCGCTTTATTTTGCAGGTAAAATATTTGATTTTGTCAACAATTGAACGGCATAGTGAAGTTATGGTTACTGGTCACCCCCACTTCCGGCGCGCCGAACCCACCTATGCCGCCCCGCTTTGCACCCCGGCACCCCACCCGTCGGTCGGCATCGCCGACATGATGTGCCACTTTGCGGGGCTTTTTCAGTGGCTTCTGCGTCCCCAACCTTACAATGGTAGCACGCGCAATCTTGCCCTATTTGCGTCAAGACTCACAATAGCGCCTTGTTCTATCGCAGTTGTATTTTCATACCGGTACTATATCTGTCTCTTTGGCGTCAACTGTCCATGCTGCGTATTTAAGCGCCTGCATAA
>Ga0082212_10007999_pt1 | contig 13889 bp, 16 predicted proteins | sample TergutNt197P3_FD_71548 | JGI IMG/M metagenome (GOLD analysis project Ga0082212, IMG submission 71548) | Neocapritermes taracua P3 segment gut microbial communities from Petit-Saut dam, French Guiana - Nt197 P3 | ecosystem: Host-associated > Arthropoda: Insects > Digestive system > Gut ... | reverse complement strand
CGAAATGCTCGACATGTTCGAGTTAAATCGGTACGCCTCCACGAATGCAGCGATGCTACCGCTTGGCTTCAAACAGCGGCTTTCGCTTGCGGCGGCATTGATGCACGAACCGGACGTGCTGTTTTTAGATGAACCGACTTCCGGTGTTGATCCGCTGACTCGCCGGGAGTTCTGGACGCACATCAATGCGCTTGCCGAAAAAGGGGTAACGATTCTCGTTACGACTCACTTTATGGACGAGGCGGAGTACTGCGACCGGATTACCCTGATTTTTCGCGGCGAAACGGTTGCCGAAGGAACGCCGGACGATTTGAAACACTCCGTCCGAACTGAACAATTACCAAACCCTACGCTTGATGATGCGTTTATCACTTTAATCGAACAGAAAACTATAACCTGACGGAGTCGCCTCCAAAAGTACCTTTTTGAAATTATGTTACAATACTACTTGATTTTATGAATCCTAGTCCGACACATAAACCATTCATCGCTATTAACCGCAATGACAGGCACGTGGGCAGCAAAGTGGACAAATAGTTGCAACGAAAAAACAGAGGAGCCGGATTACAACACTTTGCAACAGGATTACAACGAAGCCCGAAAAAGCAATACTCGTTATCCGGCACACAACGTGGCGATGTATTGAACTTTGGAAAATTGGATTAACAAATAGGAAAACTTCAAAATGAAAGACACGAACAAGTACCCTATCGAATTCTCATATAGAGTTGCAGATAATTTTTATGCTGGTGAATATCCTTTCAAACGAATAGTGGAAGAAGGTTTGCCAAAATTACAATCGTTGCTCGACTTCGGCATCAAACATTTTATTGACTTGACAGAACCACACGATAGATTGACTTCATACAGCGAACATCTACCGCAGGACATCGAATATACACGATTCCCAACCGTCGATATGACCGTGCCGAACCTCAACGACTTGCAAAAGATACACGAAATAGCCAGTAAATCAGAAGTGCCGGTTTATGTCCACTGCAAAGGCGGATTCGATAGGACTGGCGTAACGGTTGCTACTTTTTTCGTATTTGAAGGCGGCACAGCCGAACAAGCAAAACGAATGTACGTACAGACAGTTCCAAACAGAATACGAACAAGATATGGCTCTTTTTATCTTCCTCTGATTGAAAGAACAAGATACGCAGCACTAAAAAAATACGAACAATTTTTGAAACAATGACAGCAGAATTGAAAAACAAAATCTTCGGCGGAATACTCGGATTAGCAATTGCCGATGCGGTCGGAGTGCCGGTTGAATTCCAAAGCCGCGAATCGCTTCGTAGCAATCCGGTGATTGATATGCGTGGCTTCGGGACATACAATCAGCCGCCCGGCACGTGGTCGGACGATACAAGTTTAACGCTTTGCCTGCTGGACAGTTTAGCAAACAAGAAAATTGATTATGCCGATATGATGCAAAAATTCCATTTGTGGAGAGAAAAAGGAGAATACACGGCGCACAACGAAGTCTTCGACATCGGCATTGCAACACACGGAGCATTGCAGCGTTTTAGAAATGGTATCGACCCGCTCGAATGCGGCGGCACATCGGAGCAAGACAACGGCAATGGCTCACTGATGCGGATACTACCGCTTGCATTTTATCTGCATACTTTTTATGAAACGAATGATGAATTGCCCTTTGACATTATTCACAATGTTTCGTCATTGACACACGCCCATAAGAGAAGTTTAATTGCTTGCGGAATCTATCTGCAACTCGCAATATGCCTTCTTGAAGAAACAAACTTGAATACGGCAATTTATTCTGGTTTGGCAAGAGCAAAAGAGTATTATAAAAACGCAGAGGGATTCGTCGAAGATGTATGGGATGTTCCCTATGTCAAAGATTTGAAGCATTATAAACGCCTTTTCAAAAAGGATTTTGCAAAGTTGCCGGTAGAGGAAATCAGAAGTAGCGGTTATGTCGTCGATACATTGGAATCGGCAATATGGTGTTTATTGAATACGGACGATTACAAGGACTGCGTTTTGCAAGCCGTCAATTTAGGTAACGACACGGATACGGTCGCTGCCGTTGCCGGTGGACTTGCTGGAATGTTTTACGGAGTCGATTCTATTCCAAAAGAGTGGTTATCGCAACTTGCCCGACTGGATTACATCGAGAAACTCTGCGATAATTTTTACCGGTCGTTGTGTCAATCGGACGAGAAATGAACTTTTACAAAGAAAAAATAACAATGCTTTTGCATCCCCACTTTGTACCCGTTTATGTAGTGTCACGTGGCGTTTTTTTGTGCGGAAAATATCCCCGGAATGGGATGCTGCCGCCGATTCCACCACTCCAACCGGAGCGGGGTATCTGCATCAGCAACGCAACAGGGGCGGAAGACGAATACCAATTCACTGCCGAAGAGCAAGCGAAAATCGACGAATTTTAGACGTATTTCTCCCATTGACAATCGTTTTTCCCTCTGTTAGAATTCCTCGTCATAACGACATTGACTCTCAACTCGTGAAGTAATCATGCCCCAAAATCAACACGATTCAACACGGCGAGATTTTTTACGTCATTCTGCTACCGGTGCCGCCGCAGTGGCGTTGCTTGCTAGTATGGAAGACTTTTATTCCGTCTCCGCCCAAACTAACGAAAGGACAACAACAATGGCAAAAATCAAAGGAACGAAAACCGAACAAAATCTGCTCAAAGCCTTTGCCGGTGAATCACAAGCACGCAACCGCTACACGATGTTCGCACACAAAGCCTCCGAAGAAGGATACGAACACATCGCTGCCGCCTTTCTCGAAACGGCAGATCAAGAGCGGGTACACGCTCAGCAGTTTTTCCTGTACCTCGAAACAGGCGAAGGTTTGGAAATTACGGCGACTTTCCCCGCTGGCAAGGTTGGCACGACCGAAGAAAACTTGTTAGCCGCCGCAACCGGCGAAAAAGAAGAATGGGACAAGATTTATCCCGAATTCGCCAATATCGCCAGAGAAGAAGGATTCGTCGATATTTTCCGGTCGTTCACGGCGATTGCCGTTGCGGAAAAGCAGCATGAAAAGCGGTATCGCGGTTTTCTCGAACAGTTGAAGGCAGGGAATCTTTTCAAGCGTGCGAACGTTACTTGGCGTTGCCGGAACTGCGGTTTTACGGCGACGGGTGAGTCGGCTCCCGGTGTGTGTGCCGCCTGCAAAGTGCCGCAAGCATGGTTCGAAATCCTTGCCGAAAATTGGTAATACCTGTTTCGTCGTATTCAATAGGAACTGTCCCAGAATAACATTTCCCGACCGTCATTCCACTTCGTTTCATTTCGGCTTTTGTTGGACGTTATGGACAAAAGCCGGAATGGAGCGCAGCGCAATGACGGATAAACATTTTGGAAATGTTATTTTTGGACGACTCCATAGAAACACATCTCCATCGGCGGTAGAGTCTGCCGATGATTTTATTGCATCAACATTTTTTACCTAACCCGATGATATTTGTAGCAATTCCAGTAGTGATTCTGTTTTCGCTTTGTTATGCGGCAACACGGTTTGAAGATGCGTCGTCGATTTATCAACATGCCATCTATTTCGGCTGGTGGTTGTCCTTCGCCATGATGTTGGTCTTCGGTATTCTGGAAATAATTCAGTGGTATCTGCGGTGAGAGAGTGTATTGTAGAATGATGCACGCGGTGATGGTTACGAAAAAGTTCTTCCATCGCGTTGAGAGTCACTTTCGTCGGGTCAATCACACCCGCCTTTGGTTGCGTCATGAAAACCGGAACGACCGAATATACCGTAGCCGGATAGAAAATTCCTGTGATTTTGCTCTTGCCCGACTCGGTTGATAGGATTAAACTACTACCCTGACCGCTTGCAGGAATTACGATAGCGGCTACAATGGAATGCCGAATGCCGCACACGAATTTGAATTTACAGCAGTTATCACGTTATCTTCATCTGCCCGATGCCCAAATTCGGAAGTTGGTGGACAAGGGAGCGATTCCGAGTCGGCGTGTAAGCGGCGAATTGGTTTTTTCACGGGACGAAGTGCATCGCTGGTTGGAACAGCGAATCGGCATTTCAGATGAAGAAGAGTTGGTGCAAGTTGAGGCGGCTTTGTCAAAATCGGCACCGCCGGGAACGGAAGAGGACGATGTCGCATTGGTTTCGTTGATTCCGGCGGGTGCGATGGCGTTGCCGCTGTCGGCGAAAACGAGGGATTCGGTCATTCGTTCGATGGTGCAGTTGGCAGGTGCGACGGGATTGTTATGGGACACGGATGCAATGTCGGAGGCGGTGAAGGCTCGTGAAGAGTTGCACACGACGGCATTGGACAATGGGGTGGCGTTGTTGCATCCGCGTCGTCCGATGCCGAGTTTGTTGGGAGACACGTTAGTGGCACTGGGCATTGCGCCGAGGGGGATTCCGTTTGGTGGGGTGTCGGGTTTGACGGATGTTTTTTTTCTGATTTGTTCGATGGATGATAGGGTGCATTTACGGATATTGACTCGTTTGAGTCGGATATTGACGTATCCTGATTTTTTGAGGCAGTTACGTGAGTCGTCGAGTGAATTGGAAGTTCGCGAGTTGATGTCGGAGGTAGAGGGGGCGATTAGCTCAGTTGGTTAGAGCGTCTGGTTTACACCCAGAAGGTCGGCGGTTCGAGCCCGTCATCGCCCAGTGATTAAAAAGTCCTAGATAACGCTTGTTTTCTAGGACTTTTTCTACGTTTTGTCCTGCTCCTCACTTGCATACCTTCGGGGCATTTGGTATCATTTATGGGCAGGTTGGGACAAAATCCACTGCTAGTTTCACTGCTACTTTTTGAAACATGGGACATTTAATCAGAGTTTGGACGAAGTCTCCGCTCCCGGTGGGGGCGAAGGTCGGGCGAAATGGAACGGTAACGTGGACGGTCAAGGGAAAGAAACGGACGGGCAAACTTTCGGGAACAGACAAGGTAAGCCACCAAGTCGATACGTGGTCAGCCGAGTTTACCGATGAGACGGGCAAGGTGCAACGAGTCTCCACCAAGACGACAAACCGTGATGCGGCGAAGAAGATTCTCGTTCAATACGAAGCGGAGGTTGACCGAATCAAATCTGGAGTTGTCACCCGTGAAGCATTAACGAAGGCGAAGACTCCGCAGATTACCCTTGATGAGGCGTTGGGGCAGTTCCGTACAAAGATGGTGGCAAACGGCAACACACCAAAGTCCGTCAACACAACTTTGCAGCAGGTGCTGTCGCTGTTACATGCGTGTGGCATCGACTCACTTGCCAAGATTCGCCGTGAAGCAATCGAACGCTGGATTGCAAACGAAGTCCAAAGGCGTGAGCAAAAGGTGGAGAAGGCTTACACGTCCCGCACGATTAACCACTACCTCACGTCGGTTAAATCGTTTACCCAATATCTTGCGGATACCGAACTCCTACCGAGCAATCCCCTGAAACCCATTCGGAAACTAAACCCGGAAATTGGGCAGCGAAAGAAACGCCGGGCAATGACCGAACCAGAAGTCGAGCGATTCATGCAGGCGGTAACGACAAGGAAGTGCCGGACAAAGAAGCAAACCGAAGAGCGGGCTTTGATTTATCGGCTACTGCTTGGTACCGGGTTGCGGTCAACCGAACTGTCACTCCTCACGCCGAACCAGATTGATTTCGAACGCAACCGGCTCACCATCGATGCCGCAAAGACGAAGAACAAGAAAGCGGACGTGTTGCCCGTGCATCCAGACTTGGTACAGTCCGTCAAAAAGTGGGTTGAGACCCACGGCATACAACCGCAAGAACGTATTTTTCATTACAACCGGGACTCGATTCGCCGCTCGTTCTACGGCGACTTGAAAGCGGCGGGAATCGAGCGAGTCGGCTCGGACGGACGTAGCATTGACGTTCATTCGCTCCGCAAGACGTTTGGGACGATGCTGGCGAGGGAGGGGGTTCCGTTGACGACGGTGCAACGGCTGATGCGGCATTCTACGCCGCTCCTGACGGCAAAATTGTATATCGACGTAGACCCGGTTGACATGACGCAGGCGTTGGAAAAGTTGACGATTTATTGATGCCTCCGTACCTAGCGGGAAAACGAGCGGGGTAGTACAATGAGTCAGTCAACGACGGTGGTCGTTTGTGGGAAAATATCATGACCAATACTGATTTGCCGGACGACCCAATTAGTGCAGAGTCCATTCTTGAAACATCCGACGAACCCTCGGACGTGAGCCGAGACAAGGAATCCCAGAGTCTTGAGCAGCGACTCGCATCGCTGGAGCGAAAAGTTGATAGCCTGTCAGAGGTAGTCGCTCAACTGTCCACGCAACAGGCGACGAAGAGGAAGCCGAGTGTATCAAACAACAAGACACCGGAGAAACGACGTACTAGCAAGGATCGGGAAAGCCGAATCAGGGGAGCCCTGCGCTTGTATTGGGAAGCAAAATTGGAAGGGAAGCCCATATCACTGAAGGCGGCGGCAACGACGGATGAATACGATCTGGAGCCGACGGCATTGTCAAAAAAATATGCCATGGCGTATAGGAAGACAATAGACGACCAATGGAAGAAGTTGGGCGGATACGAAGGCATGAAAAAAAACTCTGGTATCACCAGAGGAAAAGAAAGATTCCTCCAATTTATCTACAGAACCCTGCATGGTTCCCCGGCGATTCAACGCTAAAACGTGAAATTCACTCCCGCCGATTTCCTGTAGTCCACTTCAAAATATCTTCTAAATCAGCGGCGACTCGCCGTGGTTCTTACCTTAATTGGGTAATCGCAAAGTAATGAATTCTGCTGTGCTTGACTGGGATAGTTTATTTTCAAGCACTTGCACAACGACTATACGCATCGGTATGGCACTTCTTTGTTAGGAAAGGAACACTTGCGATTGTTTCGCTCGTTCCTGAAGTCAATTTTACCCTAACTGAAAGGAACCATAACATGAGTACCATTATTACGAAGGCAGTTTCGGAAATCATCGTCCCCGTCAGAGCCGGACGACATGGCATTGCCCCCGGCGAGGTGTCCGCACTCGCCGAGTCCATCGATGAGGTCGGCTTGTTGCATCCCATCACCATTCGCAAAGACGGTACGCTTATCAGCGGAGCGAAACGACTCGCTGCCTACAAACTCTTGGGACGTAGCGAAATCGAATGCATCGTACTGGATTGCGATGAGTTGCACGTCGAACTTGCCCAGATTGACGAAAATCTTGTTCGGCACGAACTTGATCCCATCGAAGTCGGCGAATTGGCAAACAGACGGGACGAGGTTCTTGAAGCGTTGGGATTGAGAGCGAAGGCAGGCGACAACCAACATACTGGTGGTCGCCCAGACTCTGGACGACCTAAAATCACGACTGCTCAACTTGCCGCAACAATCGGCATGAGTAAAAGTTCGTTATTGGAGTGTAAACAAATTGCACGTGACTTGGTGCCGAAGGCGAAGAAAGCGGTCAGGAAGATAAATGTCCCGAAGCGAGACATGCTCAAACTCGCCCAGATGTCCCCCGAAGAGCAGAATATCATCGCCAAGATAATACTCGACGGCGAAGCCACAACGATTGGCAAAGCAATCTATAAACGTAAGAGACAGAACGATGGTCGTGAGATAGCGGCACCAGAGGGAGTTTTTGACGTGATTGTCTGTGACCCGCCCTGGCCGCTAGATAGACTCCCTTACTCAACCATGAGCATCGAGGAAATAATCGCCAAGTCCCCTGCCACCGTTGCCACCATCGCCGATGATTGCCATCTGTGGCTCTGGACGACGCAGAAGTATTTGCCGATTGCTTTTCAGGTTCTTGAAGCATGGGGCTTTGAATACGTCTGCACTTTCGTTTGGCGCAAGAATGGCGGGATGCAGCCCTCTGGCTTCCCAAAGTACAACTGTGAATTTGCGATCTACGCCCGGAAAGGCAAACCGAAGTTTATCGATACGAAAGCATTTGCCACGTGCTTTGAAGCACCGACAGGCGAGCATAGCGAGAAACCGGAGGAGTTTTACGAAATGCTCCGGCGAGTTACCGTTGGGGGCAGGTTCGACATGTACAACCGCCGCTCAATCGAAGGATTTGTCGGCTGGGGGCTTGAGTCACCTGATTCAATAACTCCTGAACCGGCGGCATCTGAATCAGCGATTCATGTGCTGGCGGCAATGAACGCTGGCGATACGATGGTCAAGACAAACCATCCTTCACGCAAGGGCAAGAAGGTCATCGGGAATGTGCCGGAAAACATATTCTTACCGTCGTCCTCGCCTAGAACGTAACTCGTTCGCAACCGTGTACTCCTGCCGTTGGTAACGGGTTGACCAGCGGCAGGGAGTTTACATAACAACCCGGCAATCCCCCTGATAACAGCACCGGCTCTGCAATGACTCCAAATGCCCCAGTGAGACTGGACTCATTGGAACGAACGTTCTTAACCGGTTGGCAAAGCAATGTTTTAGAAGGAGAAAGTAATGGAAGGCGAAACACGTAAAAAAGGACTTCACGGCGTACCGGTGGGCTACATTAACATGGCGGAATTTTGTCGGCTGTTTGGGCGAAGTCCAAAGACCGTCCGCCGAATGATTGAAACCGGCACACTGCCACGCCCATTGAAGTTTGGGCGACAGAATCTCTGGGATAAAAAAGAGATTGATAAGTGGCTACAACACGCAAAATTCTGCAAGTGAGGTAGCGTAGCATCATAGCAATAGAACAAAATGCCCATCGGTTAACGCCATTTAGCCGACGGGCATAATACCAAAATCAAACTGACATGAATCGTAGCATCAGAAATAGAATATGCAAGCCCGTCCACATCGATAAACTGTGCCAGAACGATGGGAGGTTCATATACGCAAACCGACAGTCGAGCGAACGCAATGTTCATGGACACGAACGATATAAACCCGTGTTGGCGAAAGCGCATACACGATTATCGCCGAACGAACCTTTCGATCCGTATTATTACACGGGGAGCGGAAGCATGAGAATTCTATACGATGCGTTCAATTCAGACGACGTGGATGCGGCGATTGGCGGAACATATTTTGAGTGGTTGGCAAACGTATTGAAAAGTGAACTTCCAAGTACGCCCAGTCAAAAACTGTACGCCGTATTTCCTTCAATCGACAGAATTTTTAGACCGAGTGGATACAAACGACAAGGCGGAATCACAACATGGTATCACACCAAGAACGACTTCGCCGTCTTCCAAAAATACCTTGACCACTTCTTTGGAGAACGAGCGGTGGACATCGTATTCGCCGTCATTGACAACAGCGACCCATTACAAGGACGGTCGAACGTCATCAAATTGGGTCAAGAGACAACAGGACGACGTGGGGGACGACCGCAAAATCCCCCCGACCCGAAAGAGGAAGCACTCCGGCTCAAGAAAGAGTATGACTGGAATGCTGGACAGATTAACCGGTATCTGTTGAACCAGTACGGAATAGAAAAATCAGTTAGAGCAGTCCAACTTTGGCTTAAGGATGCGGGACTAGAATCGAGAGTTGGGCGACCAAGAAAAGATGAATCAATGCGCAAAGACGATGACGGAAAAATAGAACTTACATTGACAAAATTTCCCATGTCTTGCGGGTTAAGCGACAACGAATTTGACTTGGTGTAGAAATGAATACCATGTGGCATGCAGACACGCCATCATAGACTCATGTTATGTCACGAAGAGTCATGGGCAGCAGAATAACGAATCACCCGTCCAGCATAACGGTCGATGCTGGGAGAACGGTACCTTCGACCAATGAAAGGAGATTAACAATGCGGTTAATTTCAAGTGCAGTGTTCAGGTTGTATGGTGTGTCCGAGAATCTGGACGAGAATGGAGAGTACCGGTTGGAAGCCTTTGAGGACGATGCCTTCAATGAAGACATCGATGTAGGCGAAATTGACGAGGCTCTCAATGGGTTGGCGGATGCCTCCTATGGTCAAGGTTGTTGTTGGTATGAAGTTACCGACGACTCCTACGAGAGCAACGGGAAAATCGAAATCGAAATCAATGACGATGATCGTCTTGAAATCCAAGACATCACAGACAAGATTTCTATCGATTCAGATCATTCCCGGTTTTACATTTTGGCTGATGTACAACTCTTGGAATATCAGTGGGTTGTTGCCGAGCCAAAAGGGGCGGTATATTCGGGATAAACTTTCCCGTTACGTGGAACCGGGTATCACCGCCGGTTCCACGCTACTGCTTGAAGATGGTCGACACGGGGCGGCGAACCGCCGGGTGGGAGAATCGGGCGAAACTTTGCCCTTGCCCTTGCACAACAGACCCGGTCTTGACCCGAACCGTACTTTTTCTTGTCTGCCCCGCCTCAAGCGGGGCAAAGACCGCCGTGTTGCCCTCGTGTCGGGCTTGCGGCATGGGAAGCGCAGTATTTGCCGTGAATGCCGCAACGGCGCACCGTGGGCGGTTTGTGGGCGAATGAACGTCGCCGCAAGTCGTTTCGCATCAACAGATTACAGGAACACCCGAAAGGACAAATTTGTCCTTTTAGGTTAGAGACCAAACCGGTCAAGCGCACACCGCCCCGAAAGGACGAATCCGTCCTTTCAGTTTGGAGACCAATCGAGTCAAGTCTTGCTGCCGTTGCCCATTGTTGTGTTCAGACCGCTCGGCGGGATTTAAACCGCATGAGCGGCAACAAGAGACGAACACGGGGCAACGGAAGCGAACACGGCGTGAACCGACGGTACTCCGACGACCGGTTCCGATTATGCCGACGACCATCGAACGATTCGGTCTGCATTTCAGGAATCGCCCTCTTGCACTGCCCCTGCCAACAAGTTATAATCGCCGCAGGCGATTCGATTGCGTGTCGCCGATTACAATTTGGTATAGTTCGCAAGTTTTTACCATTCCTACTTCCGAGTAGCACCCGGCTTGCCGGTTTGGAAGTTTGAGAAAAAGATTCTCTGAAAACGTGCGTTTCCCGTAAGGGGGCGTTGTGCAGAGAACTTGCAGAGTTTCGGTGCAAGGGTGCGCCCTTTCATTGTCGTGTGCGCTTGCGCACGGCTCTCTCGTGCTACAGAGAGAAATTCTCATGATGGTAACATGGCGTTCCCGTCTCTTTGACGGTAACGGTATCGTCTCTTGCCGTTCTTACCTTGAACCTTTTTCGACAACTATGCCGAACTATTTTTACACAGACGTGAATGGCATCCAACAGGGGCCGCTCACGTCACAGCAACTCCAGACATTGATAAACCGAGGCACCGTCGAGCCAACGACTCCGTTGACGACGGACAGCGGGCACCAAGGACTCGCCGGGCAAATTCCGGGTTTGAACTTTGACACCGCCGTGCCGCCCTCCTTCGCTCGCTCGCCACAATACTCTCCGCCAAGGACGAGCAAACCGTATGCACAACAGAGCGGGACTTCAGTTGGGGGTTCGATTGTATCGTGGTTGACCGACTTTGCGTTTCGGGACTTGCGGTTGCCCGTAATCAACCTCTGGGCTTGCCGAATCATTTACGCCATCTGTTGCATTGCGGCAGTCATAGCCCTGCCCATTTGGATATTGGTGGCAATCGTTTCCCTTGCCGAAGTTCCTGCTGCTCTTTTGATAGTCGTTCCTTTTGCGGTGATCTGCTGTGCTGTCTTCGTTTTTGCCGCTCGTCTGGCATGCGAATGGTACATCATCGTGTTCGATTGGATAGTTGAGACCACCAGAGCCGCCCGGAAATATAACGATGAATAACATTAACTACACAACAAATGAACCGAGTCCGTTCACTGCTCCTATGCCGACAGCAAGCCGAGCGGTGTCGCAGAGTGTCCCGGCATCTGCCACCAGAAGGGTCAAGACTTCGTACTTGATAATCACTGTCGGTGTCTTGGTATTGTTGGTTGTCGGCGGAATAGGATGGGCAACCTATTCACGCAATACTGTGAAACGGAATGAAATCAATATCTTCGACAAGAGGGATGCGGTCGATAGAAGGCGAAACGTCGATAACGATGAGTCACGCCGAATAATAGAATCACTTCGGAATGCAAGCAAAAAATAACAATGTCAACTTGGTATTATTACAACGAGCAGGGCGAAAAGATTGAAGTTACTGGCGGACAACTCAAGGGTCTTGCCAAGGCGGGACGCATTACGCCGGAGACCATCGTCGAGACCGAAGATGGGAAGACCGCCCCGGCACGAAAAGTAAAAGGGCTGACGTTTGTTATGTCGACACCACCGATTGAATTGGAAATCTACGGGGTGTCACAGCCGAAGCCACCGCCCGAACCGAGTCCGTTCACGTCGTTCCCGCCGGAAGCAACGAGAACACCGATTGCCGCACCAGCGGCGACGAGCAATCCGTTCACTGCTGCTATGCCAGTGGTCGCAAAACCGGTGGACAATCCATTTACTGCGACGATGCCGATTGCAAATCAAGTGATGCCGCAGAGCGACTCCGTATCAGGCTGGGCAGTTTACGCTGCATATTCTACGTTGCTTGCCCCCATCATATTGTTACTTTTTTGGTTGCTACCCTTTTGAACGATTAACTTTTTTCGAATTTGCCTTTTATGAGTCTCAACCCTATCACTATTATTCCTATCATTATCATTCTCTGTCTTGTCCCATTTGTACTTGGCATTGTGGCGTTGTACGACATTCAGAAACGAAACCTTGGGGGCAAGGGACGAGCAGTGTTCGCCATTATCACGGGGGCGTTCTACGTGACTATATTGATTTGTATTGGCATTGCGAATTTAGGTAGCGGTCGTTCTTCGAGTAGCGGGAATTCCAATGATGTTGGATTGGGACAAATAAAGCAAGCGACTGCCGCCAATATAGGTTTTGGTGATGCGCTAATCAGAGGCAACGAGAGCCAAATGAATGATGCGATACTACTGTTTAACATTGGTGGTGTTTCTGGTTGTTCTCCAGAATATCAAACCGCACACAAGGAACTTTATGAATCAATGATTGCAGCCATGGTCGCAAGAACAAATCGTTCCGGCGATTGGGACTTTGATAGACGTTACTCCGAACAGAAGGCACAGGCTTACGTGGACAGTGCAAAAAGATACATAACCGTAACCGAGCGTGAAGTGTCTCGATTGCAAAGTGGCGGAAGATAGTTTTGACCGCATCGCCCGATTTGGATTTTGGAAAATCAGACAGTTAAACAATGGAGATGAATCACAATGCCGAACTATTTTTACCTCGATACCAACGGGCAGAAGCAAGGGCCCGTCAATGACCAACAACTTCAAACACTGGCGACACAGGGAATCATCACGCCGGACACGCCGCTGGTAACGGACGGCGGACACAAAGGCAAAGCCGGACAGATTCAGGGACTCTTCACGGCACCATCGCCCAATCCATTTACCACACCGATGCCAAATCAGTCATTGTCGCCAAGTTTCGTATCGGTCTGGGCGGTTCGTGCAGGATACTCTGCGATACTCTCGCTCTTCATTACTTGTGTGATCATGCTATGCTGGTTATTTGGTTTGACAGATTTGCCTTTTCGTATAGACATGAGAGTCTATCACATCATTGAAATCGTAATATACGGTAGCATTTGGAGTATTGTTTCGCTTGTAACACTTGTACTCGGCATTGTGGCGTTGTACGACATTCAGAAACGAAACCTTGCTGGCAAAGGACGAACAACTTTCGCAATTATTTCGGGAGCGTTGTACGTGATTATATTACTTGGTATTGGCATAGCAAATTTCGGCGGTTCTATGAGCGGCAATGGGAGTCATGTTTCTTTTACCGTCGCAGAGCAAAGAGAAATCGACAACTTTTGCAGAGAGATAGGTATGAGCATAGAGGTTCTTGTAGATACCGCAACATTTGTAGGGGAGGATGGCGGGACAATGCTTCACGTAGCGGCAGCCGTCGGGAACGTTCCTGTCGCCAAGTTTCTTGTTTTACATGGGGCA
>Ga0082212_10007998_pt1 | contig 13889 bp, 10 predicted proteins | sample TergutNt197P3_FD_71548 | JGI IMG/M metagenome (GOLD analysis project Ga0082212, IMG submission 71548) | Neocapritermes taracua P3 segment gut microbial communities from Petit-Saut dam, French Guiana - Nt197 P3 | ecosystem: Host-associated > Arthropoda: Insects > Digestive system > Gut ... | reverse complement strand
ACAGGCAACGGCGCCGAAATCAAAAACGGAATGGCTTGGGTAATTATCGGTGGATTAACAAGTTCTATGATTTTGACATTGGTTGTTGTTCCTGTGGTTTATTATATTTTTCATAGAATATCGGATAAAATTAGTAGTCGCAAGTGGAGAAAATTGAAGGAAAAAGCAGGAAATAGAATGATGGTTGAAACGGAATTAGTATAAAATTTAATTAATTCTGGATTGCTTCGTTCCTCGCAATGACGCGAAAACCAAGCGCAGTGCGTCATTGCGAGGAACGAAGCAATCTAGAAAAATAAAGACTTTATGTTATGAAAACAATAGGAATAATTATTTTAGCAGAAATATTTTTGCTTGTGTTTGTGCCACATATTTATATGTTTTTTGGCAAACAACGCCGTAAAAAAATGCTTCAAAAAATCAAAAGTTTGACAGACCAAAATGTTCTTTTGAATATTGCAAAGAATGACGAAAACTCATATATTCGCAGACTTGCCTTTGAAAAATTAACAGACCAAGACTTTCTTGCAAATGTTGCAAAAAATAACGAAGACTTAAATATTTGCAGATTTGCCATTGAAAAATTGACAGACCAAAACGCTCTTGCCGATATTGCGAAGAATGACGAAAATTCATATATTCGTAGATTTGCCGTTGAAAAATTAACAATGCAAGATGTTATTGCTTATATTGAAAAAAATGATAAGGATTTAGATGTTCGTGCAACTGCTTTGTTACGTTTGTCGAATTTGTAAGCAGAAAAGAGATGATTGAATTGAGGTGCAAGAATCAATTATTATCGTACATTTTCGTATCAAATCGTATCATTTTTATTAAAAATATCTATTTTAATATAGAAATTAAGTGATGTATTTTTCTATTTCAAAAAGAAGTTATATTTTTGCAAAATCATATTTAAAAATAATACAAAATCAAATATGAATATTTTATAAAATCGAATATGCAGATATATTTAATTGATATATGACAACTTACAGCAAACGTTTATTAGATGAAAAAATAGAAAAAAAACTTAAATCAACAGGTGGAATTTTGTTGAAAGGAGTTCGTTTTTGCGGAAAAACCACAACCGCAATGCATCACGCTGCAAGTTTTGTACGATTAGACGAATCGGAACTAATCAGAGAACAGGCAACACTTGTGCCTCAAATCGTACTTCAAGGCGATACGCCTCGTTTGCTCGACGAATGGCAACTCGTGCCAAGTATTTGGAATGCTGTGCGTTCTGAAATTGACAATCGTTCAGCCAAAGGACAATTTATTCTCACAGGTTCGGCAAGTCCGAGCGATGATATTTCCGCTCACACAGGCGCAGGACGAATTGCCCAGCTAACACTTCGCACAATGTCGCTCGCAGAAAGTAACGAAAGCATTAAAGCCGTAAAATTCAATGATTTATTTACAAAAAACACAGCAATAGCCGGGCTTGGCGGTGTTGGAATAGAAAATTATGCCAAACTGATTGTTCGCGGCGGAATGCCTGCGTTGATAAAAGAAACGCCCGAAATTGCACAGGAAGCAATGGTTGATTATGTAGAAAATATTGCTTATGTTGATATGCGAACTTTGCCGGCGCCACCAACGCCCGAACGCATTGCTGCATTAATTCGTTCGCTTTCGCGCAATATTGCAACCGAAGCATCGCTTGAAAAATTAGCAACGGAAACAGGATTTACCGACAAATCGCCAATGGCAGCAAGCACTGTACGCAAGTATCTCGACCAACTTTCGGCAATTTTTTTCCTTGAAGAATTACCTGCGTGGAAAACTCATATTCGTTCTTCGGTGCAACAGCGTATTAAGCCCAAATGGCATTTCGTTGATACTTCAATTGCAGCGGCTGCATTGAGAATTTTACCAAACGGACTTCTCAATGATTTTGACGCTTTTGGACTGTTTTTCGAGTCAATGGCAATTCGCGATTTACGAATTTATGCAGATACGCTTGACGCAAAAGTTTATCATTACCGCGATTCCTCGGGCTTGGAAATAGATGCTATTGTAGAATTACCAAACGAAACTTGGGCTGCATTTGAGATAAAACTCGGCTCGACAAAATCTATTGACGAAGCCGCCGATAATTTACAAAAATTGCTTACGCGCTTAACGCCCGAAAAAGCCACTCAATGTGTTTCTCTCAATGTTCTGATTGCCGGTACTTCATCATACACGCGAAAAGACAATGTGAATGTTGTTTCATTAGGACATTTGTTTGTATAATCGGTAATTATTTTAAAAACAATTTATTATGAAAAAACCTTATCACTCAAACCTATCCTTAAACCATAAAACAGCAATAAAATTATCGCTGATTATTAGTTTGCTACTTGTTTTTTTTATGTTTATCGGATTACTTTTCAGCGAAAAAAACAATCATTTAAGTCAAGCGTCAATTTTTAATGCCATTGTACAATACATTCTCAGTCTTTGTGTTTTATTTCTATTATATGAATTTTGTTTTTGGGTATTTCGCCAAAATTGGAATCGCAGTGGCAAAAGGCATTTTGTAGCGTTTTTTGGTATCATTGCTGTGGCAACATTAATAAGTCCTATTTTTTCAAAAATCGCACTTTTTATTTTTCAACCCGTAGAAAACGATTTGTTGATTAACCGTTTCATTGTCTTGAACTTAATAAAAGATTTGGTGTTGTCGTCCATTGTGTATTTATCTACATTGTCCGTTGTGATGGTCATTCATAGCCAGCAAGCATTGGTCGAACATCAACAGTTGATTGCCGAAAATATCCGAAACCGTTACGAAGCTTTGAAAAATCAACTGAATCCTCATTTCCTGTTTAATTCGCTTAATACGCTTGATGGATTGATTGGTTTTGATGACGAAAAAGCACATAGTTATTTACAAAATTTGTCATCGTCATTTCGCTATACGATTCAAAATAAAGAAATTACAACGTTAGAAGACGAATTGCATTTTGTGGAATCATTCGCTGGTTTAATGAAAATTCGCTATGGTAATAATTTAAACATACAATATGCTGTAAATGAGAAATATAATCTCTACCAAATTATGCCAATCAGTTTGCAACTATTGATAGAAAATGCCATTAAACACAACGTTATCAATGATAAAAATCCATTGACGATACATATCGAAACAACTAAAAATGACACGATTAAAGTAAGCAACTCCATTCAACCCAAAATCAACGCCGAAGCAGGCGAAGGAATCGGATTGGCAAATCTTGTCGAACGCTATCGTTTGTTGTTTGGTATGGAAGTTGTGATTACTCAAAATGGCGTTTTTTCAGTAGAAATTCCGTTAATCAATAAACTATGAAAGCCGTAATTGTTGAAGATGAAATTGTTGCTGCGCAAAATTTGCAACGTTTAATTGCGCAGGTAAATAGCGATATTGAAATTCTCGCTGTTTTGCAAAGTATCGAGGAAAGTGTGGAATGGTTTTCCGCCAATCCAAATTCCGATTTGGTGTTTATGGATATTCATTTGTCCGACGGATCGTCGTTTTCCATTTTTGAAAAAGTGAAAATTCAAGCGCCTGTTATTTTCACAACTGCTTACGACGAATATGCTCTTAAAGCATTTGAAGTCAATAGTATAGATTATTTACTGAAACCCATTAATGTCAAAAATTTGGAACGTGCGATAGAAAAATTCAGCCGTTTAGGTGCTAAAAACAGCAATGAAGATGTCATTGCCAATATGCTATCAATGTTCCAAAAAGAAAAAACGGTTTATAAATCGAATTTCCTCATTCCTCACAAAGATAAATTTATTCCTCTGTCTGTCAATGACATTGCTTATATTTATTCGGAAAATAAAATTGCCAAAATCGTAACATTCGATAATCGCATTTTTTACGAAAATGACTCGTTAGAAAAAATGCAACGACAAATTGACCCTTCCAAATTTTTCAGGGCAAACCGCCAATTTATTATTTCGCACAAAGCGATTAAGGATATTTCGGTTTGGTTTGACAGCAAATTATCGGTAAATCTTGTGGTTGATACGCCTGAAAAAATTATTGTCAGTAGAACGAATGTTGCCGAATTTAAAGATTGGTACAGCGGAAAATAAAAATAATGCGAATCAAACTTTTAAGAAAAATGTTACCTTTGCATTTGAAAATTAAAAGAAATTATGAATAAAAAATTATTCAGTTTAATTGTGGTTTTTGCCTTTTTTGCAAAGGCTTTTTGTGGTCCATTCGGTATAGATTTTGGAATGTCTCTTGAGCAAGTACGTAAAGTATGCAAAACTGCTCCTAAAAATTTAAATGGAAATGTTTATGTAATTTCTCCGCCTAGTACAAATAATTTATTTGAGGCTTATGCTGTACATATTCATCCTACTTATGGAGTCTATGTAATTAAGGCAATTAGTAAGGAAATAGACACAAATAGGTTTGGAACTGCATTAAAAGCACATTTTGAAAATCTTGTAGGAAATTTAGAAAAAATATATGGGAAACCAGAAGTTTATGATGTTCTTGTACCTGGTAGCTATTGGGAAAAACCAGATAACTTTATGTACGCTTTATTAAAAGACGAACGAATATTAATGGCTATTTGGGAACAAGATGAAAAACTAAAATTACCGCAAAATTTTGCCCAATTAGGTGTAATAGCAAAAGCAAAATCAGAGTCTATAGGATATTTAATACTTGAATATTATTCAACAAATAAAGAGAAAGTTGATAGCGAAGAAAAATCTGTATTTTAACCTTTTTAAAAATTGGCACACAGAAAAAAAAAGATAAGAAATAGGTAATATGCACTTCTATTTTTTATCCTTTTTGCGGTCTTTTCGCTCTTGCTTTTCTTTTTCTTTGCTATCTTTCTTATTTTGTTTGTTCTCCTTTTTCTCTTCTTTCTTTTTATTTACCCTATTCTCTCTATTAGTCTTGTTTTCCTTATGCTTATCTTTATCCATCTTTTTCAAAAAAGCATCTTGTCTTTTTTCAGAAATACCAATCGTTTCGACCAAGCCGGGCAAAATAGATTTCCAAATATAATTAAACATTGACCTTTCCGGATTTCGCTCAACAGCAGTTGTTACCGTACGCGGAAAAGCATCTTTTTTATCGGGATTATTACTCTTAATTAGCAAATTAGCTGCCGCAGAAGCGAGTCCCCATTTTACAAACTCATCGTTCTTTTCGTGAAGGATAGCCACGTGCAAGTCGTTGTACAAAAACGTCATATCCACGGTCGCACTCCGGCTGTTTGCCTGCATATCAAACTCAAAACTATTAAGTATTCCGCTCTTAATTTCCGCATTTGCCAACGGCTCAAAAACAGCATTCAACGCCTTTAAATCCATTTTTTGCACACTGCCACTGAACTCAAAATGATCGTTTTGCGGATTAACGGGAAATATAAATGTCGAACTCATTTTTCCTTCGCCCATTAGTTTTGCCGTTGTGTTGAGCGTTACATGTTGATTCTGCGCATGAACATTGTTGGTAAAATTTCGAAAACGTCCGTTTATTTCCGTGAAAAAAAGCTTTCCAGGCGTGTTTCTTTCTTTGGGCAATTCTTCGTAAGTAATACTACCGTTTTCAATGGCTATTTCCTTGATATTGATATGAGTAGAAGCGTGTTGCAAATGCTCAAACAACAAAGGTTTATGGCGAGGTTCTACGGTTTTTTTTTTGTTTTTAAAAGAGGTATGATCGGCATTTTTTAACTTCATACTATTTATAACCACCGATTTATCATTCAACAATGCACCGAAATCTACGCCATAACACTCTATGCCTTGGATGGAAGTGGTTGTCCAATCGGAATGGTTTTCCACTTTATATGAAAATTCATATTTAGAGTGATTCGGAATCAATTCCATCTTATCCATTATCAAAGTGGAAGCTCGAACATCTAAATTTATTTTCTCAAAACTAAGCGTATAGGCTTTTCCCGGCAATACGTGGTTCAAGTTTTCTATTTGGAAACTGATATTTTCGCTGTACAATAATTTATTTGACTTGTCGGACAATGAATCAACGGAAAATTGCTCGGCATGAAAATTCAGATTTTTCAGTACATAGCTCAACGTATCGCCATTGTTTTTTGCAACCAAATAACGAAGCGCGCCATTGCTGATGGTAATATCCGAAACATTTATTTCGTCTAATATGCCGGAAATGACTTGATGCAGTGTTTTTGGCGATTCTTTACGCAAGTCATGTCGCTCTTTTTCAGGTGTTTTAACTAATTGGACATCGGGACTATCTACTAAAATTTTATCCAACGAAAACGAGCGCATTTTTTTATCCCACACAAAATGTGTTCCTTGAAAACGAAGGGAAGCAATGTAAATTTCGGCATAATGATCGGGCAAACTGTCGTGTTTCTGCAAACGCGCAAACATAGTACTATCGGGCTTGAGCGTGATGCCTTTAACGTGTATATTCCTGTTGTACAAAGCAATTTCCATTTGGTCCATCTCCAATTGATAAAAACCATTGGTCAGCTCCGAAATTTTATGCTCCAATGTTGCTCGTACATCGTTTTCAAGACGGTTACTACGATACCAACCAACAGTTACCAACAAGGTAACTATCAGCAAAATGATAACAAATACAACCCGAATTTTTTTTTTCTTATAAATCATTCTGTTAAATCATAGCAAACAAAATAAAAATTATACCTGCTAAAAATGTATATCCTGCCCTTATAATAGCGGCGCGCCAATATTTTTTAAAATCGGAAAATTGGAAATTTAACTCTCCTTTTTCCCAACCGGCAAAAGCGACAAGCGCCAACAATGCAATACACACCGATATTTTCGCAATAACAAACAACGCCAATCCAAACAGCAAGCAAACAATAAGTTGCATTACAAATGTTCTTAATAACAATCCTGTAGTAGGTTTCTCCGGCATATCTATTTTGAAAACACTTATCCACATTTTGGTAAACAACAACGAATACCATATTGCACCTAAAGCAAAAACCGATACTACCGCAACGGCAAACCACATCCAATTAATGTTGGACAAAACAACATAAAATAATTCTGAATTCATAATATTCTTTTTTAGATGGTTAATATATTATGAAACAAATAATACCGGCAAAAAGTTTATAAATTAAATATTGTAAAAGAATAAATGTCGTTTTTTTATGCTGTTCACTATAAATCCCACAGGGATTATCGCTCGGTAAAAATGTATCTATACTTTGCCGATCGCATTCCATACGAAATGCTTCCTATAATGCAAATTTATTTTCTACCAAGCGAGAACCAACGGTCAACGACCGTTGGGAGTTAATGCCTAACGGTATTCAAATATATCAATAATTATTCTTCAAATCATCAAATTACTCGTCTATCCAATCGCCATTTTCTTTGATTAAATCAATCAAACGATTTACCGCTTGTTCTGCATCAATATTTTTTTCGATACATTCTTGTTTTTTATATAGACTGACTTTTCCGCGAGCTGCACCAACGTAACCATAATCGGCATCTGCCATTTCGCCCGGTCCGTTTACAATACAACCCATAATTCCGATTTTCAAGTGTTTTAAATGAGAAGTTTTTGCTTTCACTTGTTTTATAACTTCCTGTAAATCAAACAATGTTCGTCCACAACCCGGACAAGAAATATATTCTGTTTTCGTAATGCGCAAGCGAGTAGCTTGCAAAATGCCGAAAGCCACCGGAATTTCATTTTCCGGATCTTCCGACAGCGAAACACGAATGGTGTCGCCAATGCCATCAACAAGCAAAGCGCCAATGCCAATTGCCGATTTTATTCGTCCATCTTCGCCATCGCCTGCTTCGGTAACACCCAAATGCAACGGAAAATTAAAATCTTCGGCTTCCATTCTTTCTACCAGCAAACGTACTGCTTGCACCATCAGCACTGTGTTTGACGACTTTAAAGAAATAACAATTTTGTCGAAATTCTCCTCACGGCAAATTCGCAACAACTCCAAACAGCTTTCGACCATTCCGAGCGGCGTATCGCCATAGCGATTCATCATTCTTTCACTGAGCGAACCGTGATTTACGCCGATACGAACGGTAGTGTCGTGCTTTTTACAAATGTTGAGAAAATGAGTGAATTTTTCTTTTAACAGTAATCTTTCTTGCTCAAACTCTTTATCGCTGTAGTCAGACAAATCTTTTTTTATAGAGGCGACAAAATTACCCGGATTTATCCGCACTTTTTCCACATATTGTGCTGCCACTTCGGCAGCAACGGGATTGAAATGTATATCGGCGACCAATGGCACATCGCCATAGCCACGCCGTGTAAGTTCTGCTTTGATGTGTTGAAGATTTTCGGCTTCGCGCACTCCTTGAGCTGTTAAGCGAACCAACTCTCCGCCTGCTTCAATAATGCGGATTGCTTGCTCTACACAAGCATCGGTATCATTGGTGTCGGTATTGAGCATCGATTGCACACGCACCGGATTATCGCCGCCCATTTTCAATGTGCCGATTTGCACTTCGCAGGATTTTCTTCGTTTATATAATTCCATTGTAAAATATTTAGGCGCGAAAGCACGAAGGCACGAAAGCGCGAAATAAAAATTCGTGCATTCGCGCATTCGCGCGTTCGTGCATTTTTATTTTTTCATTATCAATACAATTACTTGCGCCGCTATTCCTTCTTCACGCCCTACAAATCCGAGTTTTTCGGTAGTAGTAGCTTTTATCGAAACGTCTTCCTCATCAATTCTCATAACCGCCGACAATGTTTTTTTCATTTGCGGAATATGAGGATTTAGTTTTGGTTTTTCGGCACAAATGGTTGCATCTATGTTTCCTATTTCGTAACCTTTTTCGCGGATAAGCGAAACGGTTTTTTCTAATAGTATTTTGCTGTCAATGTTTTTATACTCGCCCGCATTATCGGGAAAATGAAAGCCAATATCCCGCAAATTTGCTGCTCCGAGTAACGCATCGCAAATAGCATGTATCAACACGTCTGCGTCAGAATGTCCCAACAAACCTTTTTCATGCGGAATACAGATTCCACCAAGCCAAAGTTCTCTGTCTTCGACAAAGGCATGAACGTCATATCCTAATCCAACTCGTATTTTCATAGTTTATTTATTTTAGAACGCAGATGACACTGATAACACGGTTTTCTGTCATTCTGAACTTGTTTCAGAATCTCCTCGTTTTTTAGGAGATTGCGGGTCAAGCCCGCAATGACAAGTAGTTAAATCTGCGAAAATTTGCGTTTTTTGCGTCATTTGCGTTCTCAAAGATAAATCAAAAAAACGAATGTTTCAAAAAAGAAACACCCGTTTTTTCTCACCTAAAACTTATTATGAAAACAAAAATTTATCGTGTTAATGCTTTTAATCCACCGAGGTCAAACGATAATGAGAAACGAAGCGTTTGATCTAACGGATTGCTTTGGGAAACGGCTATTACATAACCGGCATCTAATTGGAAAATATTTAACTTGAATCCGGCGCCTGCCGTGAAATATTTCCTATTTCCTTTGTTTCTTGACTCATTGAAATAACCGGCACGCACAAAAAATTGGTTGGAATAGCTGTATTCTAATCCAACGGACCACATTATTTCTTCTAATTCTTCTCTAAATCCGCCCGGAGCATCGCCAAAAGATCTAAAAATTCCGGCAATAGACGACATATCGTTATATTCTCTGAATTTTTCATCAAAATCGGGCAAACTTGCATCGGGGAAAGTCGGAACCAACAGTTTATTAAGGTCAGCATTTATAGATAATCTGTTAAAATCATCGAAAGGAAAGTCAAAAGAACCTCCCAATCGCATGTTTGCCGGAATAAAATAATTGTTGTTTCCTTGGTCGTATGTTATTTTGGTTCCAATATTGGAAATGTTTAATCCGAAAGCTAAATTTGCATCTCCGGTAGACATTCTGATAGGATTAAGAAAATACATTGCAATGTCGGCTGCAAAAGCATTACCGGGAAACATTTCTGTTGTGCCGGGAGAATAACCGACATTCAAATCTGAACGAATGTAACGGAAAGCAACAGCAGCTGAAAATTTCTCCGACAGCAACCTTGAATATGCTAAATCTATGGCGAACTCATTGGGACGAACAGTAATTCCTTCTTCATGTGGCCCTTCGCGGAAAATAACATCACCCAATGAGAAATATCTTAACGAGGCGCTCATTGCTTGTCCTTCCGAAAACTGCCAATAACCGGATAAATTAGCTAAATTAATATCGTTTACCAGTTTACTTAACCATGGTGTATAAGATATGCCGACACCTGCCGGACTTTTTGCAAAAGCATATTTTGCCGGATTCCAATATTGTGAATTTACGTCGGCAGAAGTAGCTGCACCAACGTCGCCCATTGCACCGGAACGGGCATCGGGAGCTATTGTCAACAAAGGAACTGCTGTATACACAGGATTTAATCTTCCAGCACCTGTATCTATTGTTTGAGCTTGTAATAAAAACGGAGTGAAAAGCAATAAAGCTAAAATTATCTTTTTCATTTTCTTAAAATATATGTTCAATGAATCTTTAACGAAATTTTTGCAAAGATATTATTTTTATTGTGTATTTATAATTATTTTTTTTGTTTTCGTCGATAATTTGCTGTTTTTGGTCGTTACTTCTACTTTAAACAGATACATTCCGTTTTGTAATTTCTGACCTGAATTCATTTTTAAGTCCCATTCCGTAATGATTAGTGAATTATCCATCGTATAGAAATCGGATTTGAATGTCCATATTTCTTTCCCCGTTAAATCGTAAACGTGTACAGAAACGTCCATTATTTCTTCGGGACGGTCGTGTTTCAACACAAACGTAGTGGAATGCGATGCGGGATTAGGATAACAGTAAGCGTCTGTGATATTTACCGGTAAATCATTTTTCACGACAAAACCAATGCTTTTTGATGAAGAATTATTCAGTAAATCCCAAGCTCTGAGCGTAAGCGTATGCTTTCCATCGGGTATATCGTTCAATTTATATTGTACAACGCCGCTTTGATACGAACCTAATTCGAGTTGGAAATAGTCATTAATATTGATCCATTCCCTGTCGTTCAACATGATAGTAATGTCGCGTCCAATTCCGTTTCCGATTACATTTATTCCGTTTTCATCGGATATATGCGCCACTAACAACGGCGAACTGTTTACTCTATCGCCCGAAACAAAAGCCGGCGTATTCAAATACATTTCTATTTTGGGACCTTCATTATCATTTATTATTTCGTCGCTCGAGCCGCCAATGATAAAGTTTTCGTAATGTCCATGTGCTTCGTAATTGTTAGTGTCGTCATGCGCATAAAAAACGATTCTTCCTATTCCCAATAAATAATTGATGTCTTTGGGAATCATGAAAGTGGTGGTGAATTTTCCGGCAATAACTTTTGCTTGTCCCAAAAAAAGCGCAGGACGGTCTTTGTAAGTAAAGTGCCCGAATCCGTCGTTGTTTAGCGTTGTTATATCTTCTTGTTTATCAAATACGGTTATCGAAACAATTCCATTAAAATCGGTTAATTGATTCTGATTGTCATCAGCAATGTGACCTTTCAATGTAACTCTGCTCAAAGCGCCGACTGATATTAATTCCACAGTATTTGCATCTACGCTGTTAATCGAATCTATGGCAACTTTATAAGTCGGATATGTGAGCAAAAGAGCGGGATTGCCCAACAATGCAAAACTCAATTTGTTTGAATCGCCGACAAGCTCTTTTTTCGATTCTCTCATAATATCGCCCAGTCTCAATCTGTTACCGTTTTCATCTTTTGAAAACAGATGGTTATTAATTCTCGTATTAAGAGTGTAATTAGGACCTTGATAAACGGTTCTTGTTGTTGAAATAAGCGCAATAGCTGCGCCGCGAGGATTTAGAAACGCCGATTCTCCTATGTTTCCTCTACCGGAGTCAAAACGGCTGAAATCGCACGTAGCTGTTATCCAAAGTCCCATATTTTCATTATACATATCAACAACATCTTGCGTAACCAACGTTTTTTCGCCCAATCCGTTATTACCACCATGCCCTATATAATTTATCACCAACAGTCCTTTTTTAATTGAATTGAGAAACTTTTCCCTTGCTTCGGGATATGATTGTCCGGCTGATGTTGTTTTTTGTTTATAGGCGTCTAAAAATAATTTCGTAATCTGAAAATCCGGATTCATTCTTAATTGTGCGTCTGCAAGTGTATTAGATTGCACCACAAAATCAAAATCACTTGCTTTATCCGCATCATCTGCAAGATAACAGATTTGATTTTTCCACACGCCCTTGCTTTTGTTTTCCATGTAACGAATGTTTTTTTCCACTACACCTTCAGCTTCAGCAAGCGTATTTACAGGGAAACGACCAATTCCAATAGCCAATCTGTCATTCTGAAGAACTCTACCTTCGTTATCATTTAAAAATCCAAAATAATCATCAACAACATAAGATCTTGTTTCTGACTCGGAATTATAAGATTGAAATGTTAATATTTTATTATTGTTATCCGGATTTGAAAGGATTTGTCTGTTGTCGAACGAGCCATCACCGAAAAGCAATAAATACTTTGTCCGAGTTTTATCAATTCCGGAATTATACCTGTCGTAAAACATTTTCATAAATGCTCGGATTGCCGTAGCATCGGGAGTACCTGAAGAAAATTCATTATACACTTGCTCCGGCGTAACAACCAGTACAGACATATTATCTATATTTCTGTGTGCTTGTGCTAACTTTTGTGCCGGAATTAAAAAATCGGGATGAGAAACAATCACGAAATCATGATTGGGAAGCGCATGTAAGTCTTGATTGTCAACAACACCCGATATAATAGCCGAGCTAAATGAATTTGTCATATCAACGGCAACAAATTTTCTATCCGTCAACGTCGTATTTTGAATAATAAACGACATTTCGCCCGTTGAAGCGTTAAAATTTGTCGGAATTTCTGTTGTAAAATCGGGTGCAGTTATGTCCCATATTTTAATGTTTGCATTGGCGCCTCGAAGTATATAATTGGCAAGCGGAACTTCTCTATTGGTTCCGGAATTACCAAAAAACATTACCTTTCCTGTCATAATCAGTTCTCGTTCGGCAGTTATTTGTATGTAATTCAGCCAGCCTTTGACGGTAGCATTAGCATTGTTAAGAGTAACCGTAACAGTTGTTTGAGAAGATGACGGCAAGAAATTAAATATTCCGGTTGCAACCGTTCCTTTGGTGTAAGAGTCCGGTGCCCGATTGGCATTAAATGTATTGGAAGTATTGCCAACAGCAACTCTGAATCCGGAACCGGCAACGGTACTATAAACCGCACCATTAAAATCTAAGCGTGCATCGACGGTTCTGACGATGTTTGGAAACGTAAAGTTAAAAGTTCTTGTTCTTGAGCTCGGCAAAAATTCTTCACCGTAAAAAGTTCTTCCCGAACCGTTTCTACCCGAAATAGCAATTAAGTTTACCAGCTCTTTGTTGTGCAACACATAATCGGTAAAAGTGGTAATATTCACACTTCCTTGTGAACTGATTTCAGGCAAGGTTTGAATTACTTTTTCCCGGGAATCTTCAACGCCCGAAGCCAAAAAATAATAACCGTAAGAAGAATATGGATTTACAGTATGTTTGTACGACCTGCTCGAATAATCGTATTCCCAACTAATTGGTCCTTGTGCATAAAACAAGATATAATCGCTGTTTTTATAGATGGCAACTTGTGGTAAATCGTCTATTCGCGGCTGCATAAAATCTTCGTTCAACATAGCGCCGCCGTATCCATATACACGAATGCTGTTGGGATCTAATCCTTGATTTACAATATCTTGATATGAAACTTTGTAGATTCCTGATTCAGGCACGCGCATTTTTACCCATTTGCCGGAATTCATCACAGATGAATGGACAAATGTATGCCTTGCTTCATTTGCTTGAACCGAAATGA
>Ga0082212_10007997_pt1 | contig 13891 bp, 8 predicted proteins | sample TergutNt197P3_FD_71548 | JGI IMG/M metagenome (GOLD analysis project Ga0082212, IMG submission 71548) | Neocapritermes taracua P3 segment gut microbial communities from Petit-Saut dam, French Guiana - Nt197 P3 | ecosystem: Host-associated > Arthropoda: Insects > Digestive system > Gut ... | reverse complement strand
AGTCCGGAGACTTGCTTTTTTACAACGGCGTAGCGAAAGACGCTACGCCGAGCAGGAGTCCTGCATTTCCGTCATTGCGAGCCTGCGAAGCAATCCAGTGAAAAACAATGCATTATTGTACTTTCTGGATTGCTTCGCAAGCACGCAATGACGGGCGACTCAAAACGTCATTTCCGGCTGTTTGATGGCACATCATCCCCATTCGCAATGACGGGCGACTCAAAACGTCATTGACCCGTCAATTCGCGAAATTGGGCAAATAGTTTTTCCAGTTTTGCTCGAACTGTTTCAGGTCGACGCTAAAGTTGCTTTTCAGCGAAAGGGTCACGCCTTCCTGATAAAGTGTGCTTAAAAAACCGGTCACCGCCTGTTTTGAATACTGTTTTTCCGTGAAGCGAAAGATAGATTCGCCTCCCTGGTAATTCTGATATACATATTTAAAATGGCGTGCTGAAAAATCACACTCCTTCTGCATGTCTTCTATCTGTTTTTTGGTGAAGGTCAGCCGTTCGCCCTGCCGTGCGAAATATTCGGCAATGCCTTCATAGCACCACATCTGAACGTTCATGTTTTTACCGTAGTTCAGCGATGTAAAGAAAACGTAATGCGCCATTTCGTGCCAGATAACCGTTTTTGCAAATCTGTCGCTTGTGAATGTGAGTTCGTTGTTGATCACGATGCCTTTGGTCAGGCAGCCCATGGACGACGTCTCGGAAATGTAAACGCCTGCGGCCCGGGTCGTGATGTCGTCGCCGGTGTGGGGGGCAAGCATCTTGACAAGCCGTCCAAATTCGCTCTTTGTCTTTCCCAGATAAACAGGCAGTTTGCGTCCGTTGACGTCAGCCGGATAAAAATATTTGCCAAACAGACCGGCCAGCGGACGGATGGCATTGTGGGCGTGCTCCTTCATGATTTGCGCCTCTTTACGGTTCGACGGGTCATAATAGATGATAAAATACTCGTCTTCATATTTCAACAGTCCCGATTGCGTGTCTTCGCCGAAGTTCGAGCCGTTATCCCAGTCTTTCGGATCGGGCTTGGGGTTGAACGACGACAGGATGTCCGACAAATGATTCGACAGGTTGTTGATAAATTCGACGGTCTCCTTCGGGATTTCGGCATACAGCAAGCCCGGACGTTGTTTCCCCCGTTCATATACAACCGCAAAGATAACGGCCCACAGGATTAATATGCCAAAAACGATGATCAGTTTTTTCATGCTTCCAAGCAGATAACCTGTTCCACCTTATCGGGCGTATTGGTAGAGTAGTCGCCCACGATCCAGTTCTCGCCTGTCGTTTCGCAGAAATAGTAATTCCTGCCGTTCAGTTTCAGATAGGGAGACAGCGGGGAGGCGTCGCTACCCGCTGCCAATCCGGTGATGGCAACCCCGATGGCGGCATGTCCGGGAAGCAGGATGTAGGCCGAGGGATAGCCTGCTTCGCGAAACAAAGTGGCGGCCAGCACGGCTTTACAGTCGCAATCGCCCCGTTTGTCGAACAATGTTTCATTGGGCGTACGGGCGTAATCCTCTAAGTTGCCAATCTCGTCCGACTTGTCATCTTCCATGTATGCGATGTTCGGCGCCTGCGTGAAGTCAAGGATAAACTGTATTTTCTCTATGTCGAGCAGATCGGCTGTTTTCGCGCGCTGATTGATATATCTGACCACCTGTCTCAGGTAGCCCCTGTGGTATGCGCTGCTTTCGAGCAGTTTTTTGGCGCTTGTGTAATGGTCGGTCGACGGATACGGGTTCAACCGAAAAGGATTGGCGGCTCTTTCCCTTTCGATGAGTTCACTGTCCATTTTGAGGGTCAGAGAGCCATGCAGGTTGCCGAAGATCGGGTCTAACCGCCATTCATGACGTTTCTCGACCTTGCCATCCGTCGGGTCGTCCAAGTCCAAGTCCAAGTCCAAGTCGGCTTCGTCAATGCTGTCGAGTTCGTCGCTCACCTCCCACGGAGCCGCCGTGACATGCTTCCTGTTCCAGCTAACGCCGAAGCATATTACAATCAGCAACGGCAACAGGTCGCTGCCTGCAAAAAACAGCGTATAGACGATGGCTATAAAAGCGGCGATGGGGATGATGACGCCCATGGCCGACACGCCCGTATTGCGGTTGAAAAGCATCAGCGTATGTGCAACCGGACTGCCGCGAAGCGACAGTTCAATTTTTATGCTGCGCATGATGGCCCATATCACGCCAAAAACGGCAAGCATCGTGACGACAAAGCCTATCTGCTCGCCAAGGAATGAAAAGAGCGTAAAGGAATCGGTAAGCAGGTAGATGAACACGTAGACAAACGAATAGGCGAGCGCCGCCACGAGAACCGTATCGTACCATAAATATCGACGCCGTACCACCTCCCTGTCCTGATCGGGCAGTTCGTGCAATTTGCTGAAAATGGTAAATGCGGCGCCTTTAGCCAGCGAGGTGATCCGCTTGGGGCGTTTAAACCTGCCATATTCGATGCACTTTCCGATACAGACATGTTCCGGTTGCGAAGCCTCGCCGCTTTGACCGTCTTCACTGTGCACGACGCTCGTTTGCTTCATGCACAAAAATACATACCCGTGACACCGGAGAAACAGCTCATACCATTTTCGCTCTCCCCAAATGGTTGGCTCGCCCTTTTTATTCCCGATATAGCCGACATACAGGCCGTTCGTGTCGTATATCTTACCGTCCTTATCAACGAAACCGACCTCTTCGGGCGTATCCCCGTCTTTCATCTCTTTGGAATGGTCCATCAGCGACAGCCAGTCCTTGTTGTTTTTGACTTTGAAATGTCCGTTTTGCTGAAACTCGTAGCCCAGGCGATAATCATTCGTCTTGAACGAGTCTAAAATGGCGGAGAAACTCACCTTGCCGAACAGCGAAAATTCGTCGTTGTCGTTGATGAAGTAGCATTTTGTCTTGCCGATAAAAAGGGATATGAACTTGCCGATAAGATAGCCGATCAGCAGTAATACGAGCAGTTTGAATCCTAAAAATTGTATGAAGTCGATTAGTTTCATGCGCACAAAAGTATCATTTGAGTAATTCGGAAGCGTTTTTAATATTCTCTTCGTCCAACGCCTGCTCATCATAGTCTGATCCGGATTGACGGATGGCGCCGACCAACAGGTAATAAGCAAAAGAACGAATCTTCGAGGAGGGAGCGAAATCGCCGATAACGGCGCGCGCGGACAAATTAAAACCTCTGCTTAGTTTGGTAAAGAACACATGTGTGGCGCACGTGGCCTGCGTGTCGTTATAATTTGCATGTATACAGGCGGATAGCTCCGTCGCTTCTCCCTGTGAGCGGACAAAGGCGTCGCGTGTCAAAAATGAATCGTGAAATTTTCCGCTGACGCCTGCCATGGCAACAAAGTTTTTGAAAGTGAAATCAGCTTTTTCGCTACGGGAATTAATAAATTCACAAATTGTATTCTCCAGCGAGCCGACGATATCTTTTTCACAATTGCGATTGAAAACGGTTGATAATCTGCTGCTTGTCGTGTTGTTTGCGTCATTGTCGTCAGGCGCGCCCTGTGGATTCAGGAGGGAGTTTTGCAAATCTGTTTCGTTTTTGACCAAAGCCGACAGCAGTCTCAGGTAATCTTCCCTCTCCACACGGGATGCCAATTTGTTGGCGCCCAGTATCTTTACGCGCGTCTCCAATATGGGATTGTATTGCGTAATCGTTTCGCCGTTAAAAGAACCGCTGATCAAAGGCTGATTGAATTTCGTCTGGGGAATTGAAAGACGCGCCTGCTTCATTTTGACATAACTTGCCTGCTCCCGTTCTTTTTCCGTTTTTTTCATTTGTTCCCTGCAAAACGCCTGCAAGCCGTTCAGATAGCGAATGACTTCCGAAACAAGCCGTTTTTGCAGCAACTGCTGCGACTGCCAGATGGCTTCGGCTACGATTCTGTTCTTCTGTTTTCTGACAATCAGAAAATGCCTTCTCAACCTGATTGCAAAATTCCAGATAAAGGGGATGAAAAACAACAGCGGGATCAGTACATATACCGAAGCCATGTTACTTAGAAGCGGCGTCAAGACAAGCGCCAGGATCACCCCCAGGAAGAAACTTCGCGTAAGCAGCGCCAAAAAGGTGGGTTCCGTCTGCAATGTTTCCTTCAACTTCGTGATGATTTGATTGACATGATCCCTCGAATTGGCTGCTTTTGATTCCGAATAGTAATGCTGCAAATACTTGGGCACGGGAAACAGGTCTTCGCCCGGCGACATGCAGGTCACATTGTCCCTGATCCGTTTGAACGCTTCCTCAAACTGTCGGTAATAACAAATGATTTGAGAATAGGTTGCATACCTGACAGGCCCGTTGATGATAAGTTGTTTTATATCATTCACGATCAGGTTCTGCATGCCTTTTTGCTTTTCAGCCCTGTTTTTGCTAAACAGAAAAGATACGGAGGTAACCAGCATATTGACATGTTCCTGAAAATATTTCCGGAGGCGGGCGGGTAGAAATTTCAGATAATCAAGATAATACGAATGGATAAGCGATGCCTTGACAAAATCCTTCACGGGATGCGGATTGGGATCGCCAACCAATTTGTCGAGTTTTTGCCGGTCGATGAAGTCAGGAAGCGTTCCTTTCACGATGCTGACCAATGTTGCGGCGTCAACGGCTTGCTCCTTCATAAACAGGTCTACATGCTTTTTTGCATCATCGGTCGAGCAGTTCTCTTCCGCCGTAAGCGTCTTGAATAAGTTTTCCGACAAATAATCGATCAGTTCCTTTTTGTGCGCCGGTGCGTCGTAATAGACCGACGTAGCGCCCATGGTATAGAAATACGAAGGGTTGTTCACGATACGTCCGAAAATGGGAACCTCGTCATGTTCAAGATAATAAATGCTCAAAAGGTATTGAAACAGCAGTTCGGACAGTTCTTTGCTGTCGAGTTGTCCGTAAGCCGGCGGGTCCTGGTTTTGTACTTCCTGACAGATCACTATCCGGTTGTAGGCTTCGCAATCGTTCCTGGACGCCAGTTGCAGTTCGTCGATGAATTGCGCAAAATCGGAAAGCCTCTCCTTACGTATTTCGCAGGGAATGTAAAGCAAGCCCGAAATATCAATTCCCGTTTGATTGTTCCGAAGCGGGAAGACTTTTCGAATCAGTGTGGCAATGATCGAAAAGCAGGACATGGCCTTCTCGTCCGCGCTATCTCCAATGACGCATACGCGAAATACATTGACCGGATACCCTTTTTGCCTGAACGATTCACGGCAACGGGCGCCTTCCTCAAGCAGTTTCTGCATCAAGTCGCTGCCATCCTTTTTGTTGGCGACGGCGACATCCAAAGAGGTACAAGTCCAAAAATCCCCCTGAGTAGCCAGCAGTTCAAGAAGATGCGGATTGTCGTAAGCCGTATCTTTCGATAGATTGATTATCCAGACAGCCTGTCGCATGCAGATTACAGATTATCGTATTTACTCAAATCGGTATTTAGAATCTCATTGATTTCCCGCAACAATTCCTTTTCCTGATCCGAATCGGACGCCGTCCATAGCGCTGACATTTGATTTTTCAGGCCGGCAATAACCTGATTGAATTTTTGAAGCATCACGTCGGCGCGTCTTCTTTTCATTTTCCCAATCAGATCGGTTATTAATTTTGAAAGCTGTTCATTGTGGTAAATTTCCAAAAAACGTTTATAGACGTCGCTGTACGGGTTGCCAGGCGTAATTTGAAAGTCAACAAAATTGGTACCCATGGCGCCGCCACCCTTGTCGAGCGCAATTTTTCCGTCTTTTTCAGACAGTGCAGCATACTTCAGAATCGTTGCCATGTTTTCGCCAATTTGAATCGGAGACGTACAATATCGATCCCTATCCATCGGACTGTCGGACGCTAAGTATGCGTTTTTTAAATCATCTTCATAGCGGTACATGATTAAAAAACGGACAAAATCCATTTTTTGAGGCGTAGGCTCGTAGGGGAGTTGAATTTGTAAAAATTCACCGCTGCTTTCGCCGACTGCCTTATGGAAATGATAATATTTTTTCTTTTCGCAGGCATCGTACAATCGCTTCAATACAGGGAAAGGGATGTAGAAGTCGAACGACATGCCTACATTTGCGATGATCGAATAGATGGTGTCGTCGAACGTCCCAAGGGTGATTTCTTCAAGTTCCTGATTGGATCTTCCCTGTTGATAGCCCAGCAGTCTTTCGGCAGTCTCCTGCGGCGCCACAAATATTTTTGTTTCCTGATAGGGCCGGTGTTTATTTAAGTCGTAAGGGAAAAACAGGGTAGGCGTCATTCGCTTTGAGATGACGGACAAGGCGTCGTTGTCTAAGTTATCGATAAACGAGGCTAAGGTTTTGTTCAGCCATCTGTCCTTGATGACTTCATTACCGGAGATGCTTTTCTTGACCGCAATGGAGGCATAATTCCTGACATGATCAATGGCTAATTTGAAATTGTCGATTTTGCGATTGATGAACAGGTTGTTATCTCCGTTAGCCGAAATAAATCCTTTCGTCATCATGTCGGAACGGCAAACGGTACACATCGTCTCGATGAACGACATGAGTGAGCCGGCGCCGCTGTTTCTCGACGGTTCATATCCGTAATCCGCCACAAAAGTTGATGACGGTGCAATGATCTGCTTGTACAGCTCGGCAAACAAATGTTCATTTTGCCATCCGGTGACGGTAACGAATTTTTCAACTTCGGGAAGGAACACGGAAGTCACATCCAATTTGCTGATTGAAAACGCTTTCTGTAGTCCGTCAAAATTTAATTTGCATTTGTTTTCAGCCGTCAACGCTTCATTCAGCATGGAACTGACGTACAAAATGACATGGTCGATTAAGCCTTTGTCGTCAACGCAAAGTTCATTCAGCAAGTCGTAGACATAGTCCATTACTTTGAGTTCCAGATTCAGGCGGATATATTTTTTGAATTTAGCGAAACACGATTGGACAGCCGACTGATTAATTCCCAGCAACTTGCGTTTACCTGCCTTTTCCAGTTCTTCTTCAAACTGTCCCTGCAGTTTTTCTATTTCCGAAGTGATTTTTCTTCTTAGCGCTAATTCACTCCCCGTATCCGACAGATAACCGATTGTTTTATCCGTACAGATATCGTCCAATCCTTTCAGGAGTGTCCATGCGTACCTGTAGCCGTGCTCAACAACCGTCTTATTGGTTAAGGCCCAAATCGTTGAATCGATTTGTTCCAACACCTGCTTTTTGTTGTGCATGGCCGCTTGCATTTTTTGTTCTATCCCGCGAATGACGCTGCCGGCATTGTTCAGACTTAATACATCTGCCCAGTCGCTGTTGATTTTCCCTCTCTCGTTCGCAATGCAGGAATCCGGTAAAAAGTCATCATTGATGGCATTATCAACGATATTCAATAACGTTTTATAGACTGAACCGGCCGTATTTTCAAACAGCGGTTGATGGATAAAGTTGGTATAGGCATTTTGAATAACCTCATTTTTCTTTTCGAACTCGATGTCTTTCCCGACGATTCCATATTTCATGAGTTCGTACTGAAGCCTGAGTTCCATATAGTCTTCAAAATGCTTCACGGGCTTTCGCAGTGCGATATATCCCATTGGCGATAAAAATTCATCATAATTAACGTTAAACGAGAAGATGGATTTAGTATTGTGAATATAGTACAACAGTTCGGAAGTGTTGGAATACACCTTGGGCAGATCGCCCAGCATGTTGCCTGAGCTTGTCTGATGGTCAACGGGAATGCAAAAGTTAAAAGGATTGAAATGGTAATTGTCAAAATTTTTATCGTTTACCAGCGCTAACCGGTGCATCATTTTGTTCAGGTTATCATCCGGGTTGCTTGCCGCCGATTTGAGCTGTTCAAGTTCTTTCATGGCAGCCATTGCATTGAACGGATATTTTTCATTGCCTTCGTTTTTATTGATAAAAATCTGGGGCATGTATAGCGTCAGCACGATATTGGGGTCGCCTTCTCCAAAAATGCTTTTGTGAACCATGTTGATATAAAACAGCACATCGTTCAGAATACCGCTGCCGGTTCCACCATTGCAGCTCGAAACGACCCAATATACGATTCTTTCATTTTCAATACCTTGAATGATGTCATGCAACTCTTCGATGTTTGCCCTTAAGCGCCTCGAAAATTCGGGCAGTGCACGTGCGAAAGCCAGTCGGGAATTGTGTCGGATTGCTCCGGCGCCATGCCTGAGCGGGTCGTTCAGGACGGGCGCGTTCAGGCGGGTTTCGTCGTCGCACGATTCGCATATACGCTTGTCAATGAGGCTACTGCCGTTCTTTGCGTTCCGATAAACCTCGCTCGGATTCAATATGCCCATGTCTACCAATTCTCTATTGGCTTCCAGTAACGGCATCCGACCGTTTTCAAATAACTCCCTGTACTTGATATTGTTTGTTTTCACGGCATTATCGTCGGTGTCGACAAACATGAAACGATAGTCTTTTGCCATTATTTCCAAACGCGACTTGCCGACTGGGGGTTGTGTCCGCTCGTAAACTTTGTACTTGATGGGCGCTACCGTGTTGACGCCCGAGCCGCCTAATCCTATAAATATGTGCTTTGCCATAATGTTGTATTTATTTTATTATTATTTTTACCAGAATATTATTATTTTTTCCAGAATATATTATTTTTTCCAGAATATCGTTATGCTCCCGTTCTCGGTTGAAATCCGTTGGTCTTTTGAGAATCTTGCATTTTTCAGCGGTTTGTAACTGCGGCCTGCGATTTTCATGGAAGCGCCCGTCGTCAGCGTGGCAACGACCGTCGGCTTTTTAAGCAGGAGCGGAACAAAGCGTTTGACTGAAATCTTTATCCGCCAGTTGCAGTCGTTTGCTTCCAACGGTATTGTTTTTCCGTTCCTGCCGATGTCGACGCAATTGCTGTTTTTCACCTTTTTCTCCGCGATGGCGCTTCCGTCTTTTTCGACACGGAATGTACCGCTGATTTTTGATTTGGGATTTGCATTTTTCATGACCGTCATGAAAAACAGGCACAGGTAGGTGACGAGTGCAATGGCAAGAAGGATTGTCAGCCATAGCGGCAATGCAAACAAGAACAGCCGTCGGTTGCATGTGAACGATATTGTTTCGTCAGGTTCCACGATCCCGAGTTTGGTCAGTTCGCGCAGAAATTCGGAATATTTCTGATAGCGGATGTTGATTTTTGCGTCGACGGAAGTGAACAGGGTAGTCCATGCGTTGGCGGCCTTGATTGTGCCGAGTTTGATATGGTCGTTGGCCGTTTCGACGTCAACCGGAAATGATGGGTCAAAAAGGAGTGTTTTTTCCAAAAGTGATACGTCGTTGAATGTGATTTTGCTGAACAGTTCATTTTTCTCCCACGTCACGTCGGCGGTGACGTCGCCGTTCTGTTCGACGTCCGGCTGAACGGCGATATGCAAAGGCGTGTTCTTTTTCCGGATGATACTGGTAAACTTGTCGAGCAGGATGCCGTTCTTCTTGTTTGTGAACCAGTCGGACAGCGCTTGCTGGTCGGGTATGTTGACGGCCGAAAAGTTGAAGTTCTGCGGCATCACGGCCTCCACCTTGTCCAGATCGCGCCCGGAGCCGTTACCCGGAAGCATCATGGCAAACATGTACACATCGTTCTCGTTCTGTTCGTTTACAAAACGGGTCTTGATGCTTCCCCAGTCTTCCTTGCCTTTTCTTTCAGGCGAAGGGTCGTGCATGAAATCGGTGATGATAAAAACAAACTTCAATTGATTGCGACCGATTTGCCGCATATCGTCCGCCAAATAATTCAGCATGTTTGCCAGGTCGGTATACAGGAAAAAGCGCTTCCGTTCAGAATCGGTTACCGGCTTGTTATACAGAATGTTACTGTAATTGGTTAAGGCATTCACCGTTTCGTCCGAAATCTTCCCCTGACTGCCGATGTCGTTGGCGGCCTCGCCTCCGAACTTAATCACGGAAACGAAATCGTCTTTCTTGAGCGATTTGAAAAAATCCTGCAGAGCGGGCACGACCACGCCGCTGAATTTCCCCATCGTTCCCGAAATGTCAACCAGAAAAATATAATCGGCACGCTGATTTTCAATCTCATTCGAAAAGCGCTCCACAAGTAGCGGGTATTCTTTCCGCAACGCCTCCAGCTCGTTGTTCTGGGCGCTCAACCAGCAGGAGCAAGCAAGCAAAACAGCCAATAATGTAACTTTTTTCATCGTAATAATAATTCTATTTTTTTTTACAGTTCGCAAAGATAACTTAATTTTTGAAAATAGTGATTAAATGAAGTAAATTTTTTGGCGATTTCGCAAAAAAATCGGTAAAACGGGTGGGTGCGGGGGTGGGGGGGGCGTCGTTGCGAGGCGACGAACGAAGCGAGAGCAGAGGACGCTTGCGAAGAAATCCGGTTTCCCCTCCCCGTCATTGCGAGCCTGCGAAGCAATCCAGAAAGAGAATTGAGAATCCGGAAAGAGAATTGAGAATTGAGAATTGTGAATCCAGAAAGAGAATTGAGAATTGAGAATTGTGAATCCAGAAAGAGAATTGAGAATTGAGAATTGAGAATTGAGAATGCTTTTTTCGCAACTGCCGGATTATAACCGGCAGGACGGAAGGATTATAATTTTGGAAGGCTTAGTTATTTATGCGTGCGTTCTAATGTCTCAATGCCACTCTCGCAGCAATACAGTTTTAGTTTTATCCCCGGAAAAATATTGGACAAAGCATGTCTCAATGCCGCTCTCGCAGCAATACAATTTTAGTCGTTTGTTTGGATGTATGACACAAAAGGCATGGAAGAAGTCTCAATGCCGCTCTCGCAGCAATACAATTTTAGATGATTATTTATTTGAGCAGTTGTATGGTTAAGTCTCAATGCCACTCTCGCAGCAATAGAAATTTAGAAGTCTTGATGGTAAAAAAGGTCTGGCGGATAAAGTCTCAATGCCACTCTCGCAGCAATAAAAATTTAGAACTACTGGTATTTGCCGTTATTGGACTATCTGAATGTCTCAATGCCACTCTCGCAGCAATAAAAATTTTAGTTTAAACATCGAAAAGGGAAACCGACCAGAGATCATAGCGTCTCAATGCCACTCTCGCAGCAATACAATTTTAGTATATTATTAATAAAATTTTTATAAACTCTAAATGTCTCAATGCCACTCTCGCAGCAATACAATTTTAGTACGAACCTGACGAACAACAATACCGCGAAGTAGTGTCTCAATGCCACTCTCGCAGCAATACAATTTTAGATTAATTCTCTATATATTAAAAAATGAAAAAATTTATGTCTCAATGCCACTCTCGCAGCAATACAATTTTAGACCGTCATTATCAATAAACTATCGAAATCGACTCTTTCCTCTTTTCTAAATTGACCATTCATCCTCAAGCCGTTAGGTAACTCCTCAAAAAACTTCGCAAGTGTGCAATATTTTCAAACAAAAAACATACCACTTTTTAGCCGAATTTTTGCTTATTCGCTATGTATCATTCAGTTACGATCAATAAAAAGTTCGCAACTGTTTTTCGATTCCCTTCCCGGAAGACCACTTTCGAAAATCGCTATTTTGAACGATTTTACAACCATTTAAAAATCAGTTTAATACGTCAAAGAGCAAAATGTTAATAAACTATAATTTTCGCAACAGATTCGACTAAAAAATAAAATCGGTACATTTGCGAACTTTTTCAAACCTGATGAAATGGTTCAAAAACGACATGTTTGCTGAATATCAGAACATTAGTCTTTTTTGAAATCTTCGCAACGGTTTTGCGTGCAAATATAGATGAAATTTTCGAAATCACACACATACCGATAAAATTTTCCGATTGCTTCGCAGGGTCGTAATGAAGGAAAGCGGGACTTGTCATCGGTAGCCTGCAAAGTAATCAAGAATTCAGCGCTTTATCTATGAAATCCAGACATTCCTCCTTACGGTAAGAAAATCATGCTGTCAAACATGTTTTTTTAAAGAAAAATCCGTACCTTTGCTACGGTTTTTAAATGCCGCTGTTCAACAAATAATAATTACATCATGTGCTATTCATCTCTTACAATTGCGAGGCCGCTAATCGTTGAGGATATTGAAGCATGGGAATACGGGCCGGTTGTTCCGGTTTTGTATTATGAATTTAAAAAATTCGGAAGGTATCCCATTCCAGTCCAGCACGTAGAAGAAACAAAGCATATCAAGGATGAAGATATTGTTTTACTGGATAAAGTACTGGATGAGTATGGAGGATTTGAAGGCATTGAATTATCATCAATGACACATCAGAAAGGAACGCCATGGACAAAATCATACAGGAAAGGAGCGAGAAATATTATCAAAAATGATCTGATAAAGCATTATTACTCAGAAAGGTCAAAAATGGCGTCAAATGGAAAATATCAATAGTATAATTGCAGAAAAGAGCAAAACGACTTCGATTGCATCAAGTGAAGCGGATGATTTTTATAACAGTAACAAGAAAAAACATTTACACCATGTATTAATTTTTAGCCTGTGGGCGATGTTTCTGATTGCGGCAATTGTTTTAACCATAAGAGCTATTCATTTTATTATTCAGGATTGCTGGCGCTGGCTTAGTGCGGAAAAGGTGCAAAAATTTGTCCTCTGCCACTATCCATCGCCTCACGCCCCGTTCCTCCGTACTGAACTCCGCGCCGATTTTCACTAATTTTTTATTTCCTGCGGTAAAAGGTATCAGATAGCCCGAATCGTCGATTTGCTTCAGCGCGTCTTCGGCTGTCCCGTTTTCGGCAAGTTTAAATTCAAAGACGTATACGGCGTCGGCGGTTTTGACGACGGCGTCGGTGCGGCCTTTGGCGCTGCGCGACTCGGCTTCGACAAACTGCCCCATCAGCATGAACAGCAGGTAAAACACGGTTTGGTAGTCTTTTTCGGTTTTGTTGTTGAGATCGTAAGGGATATTGGCAAAAAAGGCTTTCAGACGGGTCATGAAACTTTCTACATTGCCTGCCTGCAAATCCTGGATAAATCTGCCGGTATGAAATTCGTACATTCCTTCGATTTTCGGCATGTATACTGGAAGCAGTTCATTTAAAAACCCGTATTTGACTTCTTCATTGGGAAAGCCCAGTATATAATCGTCGAGGATACTGTCATAATCCTTTATAGTCAAATAACCTGTCTGATACAGTAACGGTACAGGATCAGCACCTTCAACCCTATATTCGGATATGGCATAAGATGAGATTCTAACATCCTTTTCCAGATTCTGCACGTCGAAATCAAAATTTTTCAACATGCGGACAAGGAAAGTGGGGGTACCGGTTTCAAACCAGTAATAGCGTAAATCTCCTGCTGCAAAAGTTCTCAACAGACTGAACGGGTTATATATACCTTCTGTATTCTTCGCAAAATGATAACCGTTGTAGCGTTTTTTCAGTCTGTAAAGCGTTTCGTCATAAGTCTTATCGAGTTCAATTGCCAAAGCGTTTATTTCAGGTTCGAAGCAGTCAGTCAGTTCTGTTTCGGAAATGCCGCAAATACCCGCATATTTCCTGTCAAGGCTGATATCCGTTAAATGATTCAAGTCGCTGAAAACAGATACCTTCGAAAACTTTGTGACGCCGGTTAACAGGACAAATCGCAGGTAGGGGTCGGCGCTTTTGAGGACGCCGTAAAAACCTTTCAACACTCTACGGATTTCGTTATTTATATCCGTCAGGTCGTCTTTCACGCCAAGCAGCGGTTTATCGTACTCGTCAATTAAGACCACGACCTTTCGGCCTGACTGTTCGCAGGCGCTACGGATCAAACTAAAGAAGCGGGCGGCAGGCGTTTCGTTGCTTTCACTTTTTCCCCATTTTTCTTCCACCATACTCAGGTTGGTATTCAATGCCGAATAGAGCGAATTAAGATTGATATACCCTTCCACGTTCAT
>Ga0082212_10007996_pt1 | contig 13891 bp, 10 predicted proteins | sample TergutNt197P3_FD_71548 | JGI IMG/M metagenome (GOLD analysis project Ga0082212, IMG submission 71548) | Neocapritermes taracua P3 segment gut microbial communities from Petit-Saut dam, French Guiana - Nt197 P3 | ecosystem: Host-associated > Arthropoda: Insects > Digestive system > Gut ... | reverse complement strand
GGGTTTATGGTAGCCCGCCGTACTGTGGCAAAATACCGCGAACAGATGGATATTCCCGTTGCCCGACTCAGAAAAGAATTATGAAGCCTCCAAATAAATATTATTAATTTTAAAAAATAAATAAAATGAATTTTCCGCAAGAATTAAAGTACACCAACGACCACGAGTGGATACGGATCGAGGGCGAAACAGCCTGTATCGGTATCACAGATTATGCACAGAGCCAATTGGGCGAAATCGTGTATGTAGATATTACATCAGCAGGCGAAACAATAGGACAGGAAGAAGTTTTCGGGACGATAGAAGCCGTAAAGACCGTTTCCGACCTGTTAATGCCTGTTTCGGGCGAAGTTTTGGAAGTAAACCCGCTGCTTGAAGACCAACCCGAATTAGTGAATCAATCGCCATACCAAGACGGTTGGCTAATAAAAATTAAGCCATCCGACCTCACTGAGTTGGATTCGCTGATGTCTGTTACGACCTATAAGGAATTTATTGGAGAATAGGAAATCCAATAAAATATAAAAATTTAATGATTCAAAGATTTAAGTGTTTTACATAATGAAACCTTTAGTAAGCATTATTATGGGTAGCACGTCCGACCTGCCTGTAATGGAAAAAGCCGCCTTTTTTCTGAATGACATGGAAATTCCGTTTGAGATGAATGCCTTGTCGGCGCATCGTACGCCCGCAGAAGTGGAGCGCTTTGCCAAAGGAGCCAAAGAGCGGGGTGTGAAGGTCATTATCGCGGCTGCAGGTATGGCCGCCCATTTGTGCGGCGTGATTGCATCTATGACTCCCCTTCCTGTGATTGGTGTCCCGATTAATTCGACATTAGACGGTATGGACGCATTGCTTGCCATCGTACAGATGCCTCCGGGTATCCCTGTTGCAACAGTTGGCATCAACGGAGCGCTCAACGCCGCCATACTATCGGCGCAAATGTTATCGTTAAGCGACGAATCGCTGCAAAACCGCCTGAACGACTATAAAGAAAACCTGAAGAAAAAGATTGTGAAGGCCAATGAAGAATTAGCGAACCTAAAGTTCAATTACAAGACTAATTGATAATAGCACGCAGATGACGCAGATAACATGGATTTTCGCAGATAATACAATTTGAAATTTGCGTGAATTTGCGTTGTTTGCGTCATTTGCGTTCTGCTGAAAATTTCTAATATGACATTTCAGAAGATATATCAGCGTCGTCAAACTTCGGTTGTCCGAATCGGGGATACGCCATTGGGAGGCTCGTATCCGATACACATTCAATCCATGGCGAACGTTTCGACGATGGATACGGACGCCGCTGTTGAACAGGCCATACGGATGATTGAAGCAGGCGCCGAATATATCCGCTTTACGGCACAAGGAGAGCGCGAAGCGCGTAATCTGGGTATAATCAGACAGCGGCTCAATGCCATAGGTTACCATACTCCTTTGGTCGCCGATATTCATTTTAGCCCTAAGGCTGCGGAAGTAGCTGCTGAATATGTCGAAAAAGTACGCATTAATCCAGGAAATTTTGTCAAACAAAGCGGTAATACAGACAAAGATTGGGATGCCGGAATCCGAAAAATTCGCGAGCGATTTATTCCTTTCCTTGAGTTATGCAGAAAACACAGAACTGCTATCCGTATTGGCGTAAATCACGGTTCGCTTTCAAACCGTATCATGCATCGATATGGCGATACGCCCGAAGGAATGGTTGAGTCGTGCATGGAATTTCTTCGGATATGTAAGGAAACAGCTTTTGATAACGTCGTGATTTCGGTCAAGGCTTCCAATACAGTTGTAATGGTAAGAACGGTACGTTTGCTGGTACAGACCATGCAAGCCGAAGGGATGCAGTATCCGTTGCACCTGGGAGTGACCGAAGCGGGCGATGAGGAAGACGGGCGTATCAAAAGCGCTGTCGGGATTGGCGCATTATTAGTAGACGGGATTGGCGATACAATACGTGTTTCATTAAGCGAACCTCCTGAAAATGAACTGCCTGTTGCACGTAAATTAGTCGATTATATACTTGAACGTGAAAATATTGATTTCAGCGGTTGTGCAAATAATCGTGATTTAAAGATTCAAAGATTTAAAGATTTAAAGATTGCTGATGATACGTTGAATAAAGACTTTATGCGTCAGGTACGTTCCACTGACAGGATTGGCGGGAAAAATCCTCCTGTTGTAATCTCCGACAGACGGAACGGTGATTTTTCGGTCGATTCTGCGAATCCGCCTGATTTCCTGTATATCGGCGCCGAAACACATAATCTTCCTGACAGTTCAATCCCATTATTGATTGATATAGACCATTGGAATAACCGGCCAAATACCTATCCCTATTTTTATGTCGCGGATTTAGAAAAACTGAAAACAAACAAGGCCGATTTAAAATTCCTTGAGTTGACTTGCCCGGAGCCGGATGATGCGCTTATAGAAATACTTTGTAGCGATACGACTATTGTCATTGTACTTAAATATTTACCGGCTTACAGTGTCTATATGACACGTATATTTGTGCGTCGTTTGATCACTGCGGGATGTGATGTGCCGCTTATACTTCGCTGTGATTATAAAGAGACCGACTACGAATATCTCCAAATCAAAGCATCTGTTGATTTCGGTGCGCTATTGATCGATGGAATCGGCGCCGGGTTGTTTTTATGTAATGACAAACCGACGCCTTGCCTGACAGACCGCATCATGTTCAGCATCCTGCAAGCCACCCGCCTGCGCATCAGTAAAACCGAATATATTTCCTGCCCGGGCTGCGGACGAACTTTATTCGATCTCTATACGACAATAGCCCGTATAAAAGAAGCCACCTCGCATCTGAAAGGCCTGAAAATCGGCATTATGGGTTGTATAGTTAATGGCCCCGGCGAAATGGCCGACGCCGACTACGGTTATGTAGGGGCAGGACGCGGACGTATCAGCCTCTATAAAGGCAAAGAGTGTGTTATGAAAAACATCCCTGAAGAAGAAGCTGTTGAGCGGTTGATAACTCTTATTAACGGGAACTACAAATAGCCATCGTTTTTCAGCATTTCATTATGGGTGCATTTCAATTATTCGCACAGATTAAGGCTGAAAGCCTTGTAATCAATAGCGTAGGGTGAAGCCCTACGGATTGAATGACACCTCCCGAAAAAGCCCTGAAAGGGTGATATCCTGATTTCGCCCTTACAGGGCTAATATTATTGATACGCCTGAATAATAGGGCGATGCCCTATCCTGATGCTTTTGCCCTTTCAGGGCAATCCAATAATGGGAAAGTGTAATGCGACAAATTGAAATGCACCCTTTCATTATTTTTTAATTTCTTCCATTCGAAAAGTCAATCATTAACACTATTGTAAAGTCGTAATTCGTAATTCACAATTGAATATGTATCTTTGCACCGGTTTAAACATAAGGAAGTAAATTTATCATGGCATTAAATTATTTAACAGCCGAAGACGCAGCCTCTTTTGTATCACATAATGACAGTGTTGGTTTTAGTGGATTTACCTCGGCGGGCTGTCCAAAAGTTATTCCTTTGGCAATAGCACAACGGGCTGAAAAAGAACATGCTAAAGGGAATCCTTTTCAGATAGGTATTTTTACCGGCGCCTCAACAGGCGATAGCATTGACGGTGCTTTGGCACGCGCCAAAGCCATCAAATTCCGCACACCCTATCAATCGAGCAAAGACCTGAGGGCATTGATGAACTCCGGAGGCACCGATTATTTCGATATGCACCTTTCGGAGTTGGCACAAAGTTTGCGTTACGGTTTTTTAGGCAAGGTCAATATTGCTGTAATCGAAGCTGCCGATGTATCTGAAGACGGTGAAATCGTTTTGACTGATGCAGTCGGTATTTCTCCTACTATTTGTCGGTTAGCCGATATAATTTTAATCGAATGTAATCATTACCACCCCAAAGAAATCAGAGGTATGCACGACATTTACGAACCGGAAGATCCGCCCATTCGACGTGAAATACCTGTATTTTCGCCTGTTGACAGGATTGGTTCGCCGGTCATAAAAGTGAATCCCGCAAAAATCGTTGGAGTAGTCGAAACAAACCTTCCTACCGAAAGCGGCGTATTTTCCCCGTTGGATGATGTTACAATAGCTATCGGTAAAAATGTTGCCGACTTTTTGGTAAACGAAATTCATGCGGATCGTATTCCGTCATCTTTTCTTCCGATTCAGAGCGGCGTAGGCAATGTAGCCAATGCCGTATTGGGCAGTATGGGTGAAAATGAAGCAATCCCTGCCTTTCAAGTATATACCGAAGTGATTCAGGATGCAGTGTTTAAATTGATGAAAGCAGGAAGAGTTACATTCGCAAGCGGTTGTTCGTTAAGTGTAAGCGCTGACGTCTTGAAAGAGATTTATGCCGGCTTCGATTTTTATAAAAGCAAGATATTGCTTCGTCCCTTAGAAATATCGAATAACCCGGAAGTAGCACGGCGCATAGGTGTGATTGCCATCAATACAGCGTTGGAGGTGGATATTTTCGGAAATATCAATTCCACGCATGTTTCGGGGACTAAGATGATGAACGGCATCGGAGGATCGGGCGATTTTACCCGCTCGTCTTATCTATCAATTTTCACAACGCCGTCCACTGCCAAAGATGGAAAGATCAGCGCATTTGTTCCGATGGTATCCCATACGGATCATAGCGAACATTCCGTAAAAATCATTGTTTCGGAATATGGAGTGGCGGATTTAAGAGGCGCCTCACCAAAGCAACGCGCCCGTATCATTATTGATCATTGCGCTCATCCCGACTATCGTCCTTTATTGCATGAATACCTGAATATGGATATTGCAGGACATACACCGCAAAATCTGAAATGTTGTTTTGCCTTCCATCATGAATTAGCGGCAAGCGGCGATATGCATCATGTAAAGTGGGAAAACTATATATAGTTGTCAGTTCTTAGTTTTCAGTTTTCAGAAAAATACCATTTTAATATTTTCCCCGAATAACCCGGTACCGTAATTTTGTACGGGCAAGCAATGGTTAAGGTACTTATGCTTTGCTTGCCGGTAAATAAATCGGTTAGTTTAGCGACATGGTTATCGGGAATAAGGAGATGTTGAAAGGCTTCAGGGGGAATCAAAATTTGTACGGTTTGCTCTTCGTCGTCAAAATTCACAACGATCAAAATAACGTCCGGGCCATATACACGCAAAAAAGTATATATATGGTTCTCGCACAATTGCGGGTTGGCATACATCAGATCAAAAAAATGTCCCTGACTGATAGCCTTTTCCGTTCCGGCGATTTGCATTAGCTCTGCGTAAGATTCGTAGAGCGATTTTTGTTCTCCGGTCAACAAGGCGCCATCAAAAAGTTGATTGTTGATCCATTTTTGGATACACGACAGGCTCCAATAATCAAAAATCGAAGTACGCCCGTCTTTTCCGCTGAATCCTTCTTCATCCATCCCACGCTCGCCAAACTCCTGTCCGAAATAAAGCATAAGCGGATTGGAATACATGGTAGCAGCAACAATCATGCCGGGAAATCCGCGTTGTCCTGATCCGGCAAAAAGATCGGATGCGATACGTTGCTCATCGTGATTTTCCAAAAAATAAAGCATATTTTGCCGGATCCCTTCTGTTGCTTGCCAACAGTTTGTGATAGAACCGGTTGATGTCTTTTTACAAATCACATTGCGCAATGTATCATAAAGCCCGACTTTATCGTACAAATAATCAAAACCTCCCCGTTCGATATAATCGCGGTAAAGCGCCGGATTGTAGACCTCAGCAATAAAACAAATATCGTCGCAGGCCTTTACTTTGGGAATGATCCAATGCCAAAATTCCACCGGCACCATTTCGGCCATATCACACCGGAAGCCATCTATGCCTTTTCCTTTCCAAAAAAGCAGGATATCCAGCATCTTATGCCATGTATCCGGGACAGGTTCAAAATAACAATTCCCTCCGTTAACATAGTCAACTCCGTAGTTCAGTTTGATGGTTTCATACCAGTCATTTACTGTCGGGTTGGCATTAAAACAGTTATTGCCGGTTACTTTTGCAGGAATCTCTTTGTATGCGGTATCGTTATCTTTCTGTTCAAAATGAAGTGTAAGCTGCCGTTCGGGTAAGTAGTAAAAATTATTATTCGGATCAAAACATTTCGTGGTATTGTCGTTTTGCCCCAAATTTTGAACCGATGGCGGTTTTACATCAGAAAAATATTGGCGAGCCACGTGATTCGGGATAAAATCGATAATCACTTTCATATCTGCCCGGTGCGTTCGTTCGACCAAAGCCTCAAATTCCTTCATTCGATTGGATACCTGATCGGCCAAATCTGGATCTATATCATAATAATCTTTGATGGCATAAGGCGAGCCGGCTTTGCCTTTGACGATGGCAGGATGGTCTTTCAGAATACCATAAGCAGCATAATCGGTTTGAGTAGCATGTTCGATCACGCCTGTAAACCAAATATGGGTAATCCCCAATTTTTTGATTTCGGCCAATGCCTTAGGGGTAAATGCCGAAAATTTTCCTGATCCGTTTTCAGCAATCGTTCCATCTCTGACAAGCGTTTTATTATTATTTCCAAATAATCGTGGAATTACTTGATAAATGATGATCTTATTTGTCATTTTATATAAATATTTATCGCAAAGGGCGCAAAGGGGTTACGCAAAGGGCGCAAAGATAATACTTTCTCTTAATTTTCAATTCTCAATTTTCAATTCTCAATTCAATAAAGTATCTTTGCCGCAAATTTATTAGGTATGAATATCGAACAACAACTTAGTCGTTCAGTGGCATCCGGTATTAAGTATCTGTATGGTATAGATATATCCGGAGAGCAGATACAACTGCAAAAAACCAAAAAAGAATTTCAGGGGCATCTGACTTTGGTCGTGTTTCCATTGCTTCGCATTTCCAAAAAATCGCCTGAGCAGACTGCGCAGGAAATCGGCGAATTCCTGCAACAAAACGAACCGTCAGTAGCTTCATTTAATGTCATCAAAGGTTTTTTGAACATCACAGTTTCAGGGAAGTACTGGGTTGAACTGTTGAATGATATAAACAGAGAACCGCAATTTGGTTTTGAACCTGCGACCGAACAGTCTCCCTTGGTAATGATTGAATATTCATCACCAAACACCAATAAACCGCTTCATCTCGGACATATTCGCAATAACCTGCTGGGTTTCAGCCTTTCGGAGATAATGAAGGCAAATGGTTATAAAGTGGTCAAAACAAATATTGTAAACGACAGAGGGGTTCATATCTGTAAGTCGATGCTCGCATGGAAAAAATGGGGCGAAGGCGTCACACCCGTTTCTACAGGAAAAAAAGGCGACCATCTGGTAGGCGACTTTTATGTATTATTTGACAAACACTATAAAGAAGAGCTGAAAATGCTCGCAGCCAAAGGATTGAGCGAAAAACAAGCAGAAGAACAATCCGTGTTGATGGCGGAGGTACGCGAAATGCTTCGCAGCTGGGAAGCAGGCGATCCGGAAGTCGTAACGCTTTGGAAAACCATGAACGGTTGGGTGTATGAAGGTTTCGACCAGACCTATCAAAAACTTGGCGTCGACTTCGACCATATCTATTACGAATCAGAAACCTATTTAGAAGGGAAAGAATCCGTATTGGAAGGATTGGCAAAAGGTGTATTTTACCGGCGTGACGACCAATCGGTTTGGGCGGATTTAACACAAGAAGGATTGGATGAAAAGTTACTTCTTCGTTCCGATGGGACTTCTGTTTACATGACACAGGATATCGGTACGGCAAAATTACGATTCGACGATTATCCGATAGACAGGATGATCTATGTGGTTGGCAACGAACAGAATTATCACTTTCAGGTACTTTCTGTTTTGTTAGATAAACTCGGATTTGCGTTCGGCAAAGGATTGGTGCATTTTTCGTACGGGATGGTCGAACTGCCTGAGGGTAAGATGAAAAGTCGTGAAGGAACGGTGGTTGATGCCGACGACCTGATGGATGAAATGTTAAGTACAGCCCGGGAAATTTCAAACGAACTGGGCAAGTTAGACGGTTTGAGCGAGGAGGAAGCCAATCGTATTATCCGTATGATTGGCATGGGATCGTTGAAATACTTTATTTTGAAAGTTGATCCTCGCAAAAATATGGTTTTCAACCCGAAAGAATCCATTGATTTTAATGGTAACACCGGCTCTTTTATTCAGTACACTCATGCACGCATCTGTTCCGTTTTGCGTAAAGCCAACGATCTGTGTATCGAACTTCCTGAACAACTCAATCCCGAAATACCTGTTACACCGAAAGAAGAAACACTTATCCAACTTTTGGCCGGTTATCCGTCCATTGTGAAAGAAGCAGGCGAAACATACAGTCCGGCTTGTATTGCCAATTATATCTATGAATTAGTCAAAGAATACAATCAGTTTTATCATGATTATTCGATGCTGAATGAACCGAATGAAGAGGTAAAAAAAATGCGCCTGATTTTGTCGACCAATATAGCCAAAATCATTAAGTCCGGGATGGGGTTGCTGGGGATTGATGTGCCGGAGCGGATGTAAAAATTGCTTGTTTTTCAGCATGTATGCCGAACAACAAGCAATCTCAACTTACCTCCTGTTGTCGGTCTGATTTGTATTATTGCGATTTCCGGGACGATTCGTATTGTTGCGATCAGTAGACTGTGGGGTAGTTCTTCGCATATTGATAAGTTCGCGTGAAAATTTGGCGTCAGCCTCATGATACTTATATAATTTCACCGGATTGATTACTTTTTTGAATTTCTCGTAATACTCTTTTTCGATTTGCACTTCCTTAATGCGGTTATCAAGATAACAGTCAATCAGTTTTAAATATTCAGCGTCTGTCATTTTTTGTTTTTGCTGACTTTCGCGTGTCAAACGCCGACATTCACGACCGACTTCAAATATTTTCTGCTTAAATTCGTTTTCGATCGGAAAAAATTTACTTGCTTCATCGGATGTTAACCCGACTTCGGCGCTGATAAACTGATTCCTTCTTTCCCAAAAATCATTTCCTAATATTTGCCTGTTGCCCTGCTGTCCCTGTGCCGATATTTCAATCATGTTGAATAGAACGGCTACAAAAAATGTCAAAAGAAAAATTTTTTTCATTATTAATCCATATTATCTATTTCTTCCGCAAATTCGCGGTCGAGATACTGATTTTCAATAAATTCCAAATAGTCCAGATCATCGTCCGAAATATCTTGCAAAAAATCACCCAAAATAAATGCCTGAAGAGATGAAGTAGCATTATCCAACTGTAGCGGATCTTGCGAGACAGGAGTTATGAATACCTTGAAAAAAAGAAGCAATCCGGCAAAGACTGCTGCCAAATACAACCAAGGACGTACCCTGTCGCGCATTGAAATTACTTTCGTTTCAACGTGGGGCACTTCAGGAATTGCGGCCATTATTTGTTCTGTGAGGCCATCAATATATCCTTTGGGGATTTTAAAAGGATTTTTTCCTTTCAATTCATCTAAACGGTCTGGCTTTATTTCCATTTTTTTTGATTTTTTAACGTTATTTATGACTAATTAAAACAGAAAAGGTTTAAATGTCTTGTGTTAAAAATGTTTCAATTTTTTTTGTGGCATGATGATAGGAAGCTTTCAGCGCACCGACAGAGGTTCCCAAAATCTCTGACATCTCCTCATATTTCATCTCCTCTTTGTATTTCATCAAAAAAACAATCCGCTGTTTTTCAGGTAAACTTAAAATGGCCTCTTCTAACTTGATTTGCAATGCATCTCCATCAAAATACTCATCACCTGTTAACCGCTCAAGCATAAACACATCTGCATCATCTAATGAAATATTATTCATGGCACGCTGTCGATTCAGGAATGTAATGTTTTCATTAACAGCTATTTTATACAACCATGTAAAAAATTTTGCTTCACCCCTGAAATTTTCAAGATTGATCCATGCTTTCATAAAAGTATTTTGTAATATGTCATTCGCGTCCTCATGAGATAAAACCATCTTACGAATCAACCAGTATATCTTTTCGCTATACGCCTCAACGATTTTAGTAAAGGCTTTCCGCCTTGTATTTAGGTTTCGCAGTTGCTCTACAATTTCATCTTCTGAAAATGGTTCCATCCGGTTCATTTTTTTCAGCGCGTAAAAGTATAAAAAATATTTACAAAAACAATATACGATTCCCTTCATTTATTTCTCAAACATGATGAATCATTCATAAAATTCGCTACCTTTGAGCGCAAAAACAAATGTTATGAAACTAAAAAAATCACTTATCGCCATCTTCTTATGTTATTATGCTGTGACGCTGACAGCACAGGTTTCGTTTGGAATACCCGAAAAAATCAACCACGACTGGAAATTTATCCTTGAAGACGTAAAAGACGGTCAAGTTCGCGGATTAGACGATCAGAAATGGCTAAGCGTCCAGATCCCCCACGACTGGAGTGTGAAAGGACAGTTAAGTCAACTGTTGGCAAGTTGTACCGGATATCTTCCCGGCGGTATCGGCTGGTATCGCAAAACCATCCGGATACCTCAGGAACGTCAGGGGGAAAACGTTTATCTCTATTTAGAAGGGGTTTACAACAGGAGTGAGGTGTTTGTGAACGGCCGGTCGCTCGGTATACGCCCGAACGGTTATATCTCATTTATGGTTGACGCAACACCCTCAATCGAATACGGCCGGGACAACGTGATTGCCGTGCGTGTCGACCACAGCCGTTCGGCCGATTCACGCTGGTATACCGGTTCAGGAATATATCGTGATGTATGGCTTGTGTATGCTTCTCCGGTACATATCGCTCAATGGGGTGTTTTTGTTCGGCCAAGTGTGAACAAAAACATTGGCACACTGCAAATCGAAACGGAAATTCTGAACGAAACAGCTCAAAACACGCAACTTATTGTCATACACGAGCTCTTTTCGCCCGAAGGAAAAACGGTGGCCAAAACATCGAAAAGAGTAGCTGTACGGGCATCCCAAAAAGAGACGATTGAAGCTGCCTTGAAAGTAAGTAGACCGGAACTATGGGATTTAGATAATCCGGTGTTATATAAAATGAAAACAACTGTAATCCAAAACGGAAAAACAATCGACGAAACAGTTACAACAACCGGTTTTCGCACATTTGCTTTCGACCCGGACAAAGGATTTGCGTTGAATGGGAAAACAATGAAGATGAAAGGTGTTTGCATCCATCACGATGCAGGCGTATTGGGTGCTGCCGTACCACGCGACGTATGGAAACGGAGATTGCTCACCCTGAAAGAAATCGGCTGTAATGCGATACGAACCAGTCATAATCCGCAGGCGCCCGATCTGTATGACCTTTGTGACGAACTTGGACTACTTGTGCTCAACGAAGCTTTCGACGAATGGGAATTTGCTAAACGCAAATGGCTGACAGGATGGAATGTAGGAACGCCCGGCTTTGAAGGGTCGTTCGATTTTTTCGAAGAATGGGGCGAACACGATCTGGCCGATATGGTACGCCGCGACCGGAATCACCTGTCTATTTTTGCATGGAGTATAGGCAACGAAGTGGATTATCCAAACGATCCCTATTCGCATCCTGTCTTAGATGGTACGGGGGAGGCCGGATTTACCCAACCTATTTTTGGCGGTTACAAGAAAGATGCACCCGACGCTATGCGACTGGGCGCTATTGCTAAACGCCTTGCTGCTGTAGTCAGACAATATGATCCTTCACGTCCGGTAACAGCCGGTTTGGCCGGTGTAGCCATGTCGAACGAAACAGAATATCCTGCCACACTGGATATTGCCGGATACAACTATACCGAAAGCATGTATGCATCCGACCATGCCAAATATCCGGCACGTATTATCTACGGCAGCGAGAACAGGCACGACCTGAACGCATGGAAAGCTGTTACGGACAACGATTTTATCTTTGGACAGTTTCTGTGGACGGGAATCGATTTTCTGGGTGAATCAGGACGCTGGCCTGCACGGGGATCGAGTGCCGGGTTGCTTGATTTGGGTGGATTTATTAAGCCAAGAGGCTATTTCCGCCAATCGCTTTGGGCAGAAAAACCGATGATTTACATCGGGACTTATCCGACAAGAGGCGTCAATAACCAACTGATTGATGCATGGGCGCAGCTCGAAGCCGAAAGGACAAATATCCTGCCCGCCGAAAGAGCACCATCAACAGAGGCATGGCCCATCTGGAACTACGATGAGGGGCGTCTCATTCGGGTCGTTTGTTATACCAATACCGCTAAGGCGCGGCTTGAATTGAACGGAAAAGAAGTTGGCACGACAAAAAATTATGATGCTACAACCGGCATTATCTATTGGGACATCCCTTTTCAAAGCGGTAAACTCGAGGCTGTAGGGTTGGATCAAACCGATAAGGAAGTTACACGGTATGTTATCCATTCATTCAGTAGACCTGAATCGCTGAGTCTTATCCGTTTCGATCAAGAAATCAATAAAAACGGAGGAGTAGCCCAGTGCATCATCCGGATTGACGACGAATATGGCAATCCGGTATCATTGGCCGACAATGAAATTACCTGCCAAATCATAGGTCCTGCTCGACTGCTTGGTCTCGAAGCAGGCAATCAACAAGATATGAGTGATTATACAGACAACAAACAACAAGCTTTCCATGGCAGGTTACTTGCCTTTATTCAGGCCACAGGCAATGAAGGCGACATCCTCATCCGTTTTTCATCCCCTTGGCTAAAACCTGTTGAAGCCGTTATCAGAGCCATATAGAATGGCAAAAAAATAGAAGAAGAGAATCAATTTTTCACAAAAAATTAATAATAGTAAATATGAAAAAAAATTTTACAACAATGATTATTGCTTTTGCTGTAATGGCAACACTTACGGTTTTGGCACAAAACGATCCCAAGGCAAAAGGCCTTGAAAGTATTACGGATGATTTGGTTATGGCCCAATTGAACTTTCTCGCTTCCGATTGGACTGAAGGACGGGAAGCTGTTTCGAAAGGGGCTTTTTTAGCAGCTGATTATATAGCAAGCGTATTCCAGATGATTGGACTTGCTCCTGCAGGCGATCTGCTGCCTAACGGTAAACGTTCTTACTTACAAAGAGTCCCTATGATTCGTACAACTCCGGGGGAAACGCAATATTTGAGTCTGATTACTAATATAGGCGGTATGCGTTTGGCAAAGAATTATGTTCAAGGCACTGACTATTCGGTGCTAAATGCCGGGGATGTGTCGAAAAATATAATGGCGCCGTTGGTTTTTATCGGTTATGGTATGGTCGATGAAAAAAATGGATACGACGAATTGAAAGGAATAGATGTAAAAGGAAAAATAGTCGTTCGTTTGTCGGGTTATCCTGGTCATCGCGATGTTTCAAGCGCTGCGTATGAGAAATTTAAACCACAGCCTCCTGCTACTGGTAGATCTTTGCGCGGTTTTCCGGTAGATCCAAGAGTTGCTGCAGCAAACAGAATGCTTGCTGAAAAAGGCGCCTTGGCAATTGTCACTGTGACTCCCGATAAGGTGGCGCTATCAGCTCAACTTGCTGTGAATACCACTTTCTACCCCAATCAACGCATAACACCAACATCGACCGGAAGAGTGATGCTCTATGCATCTGCACCCGATGAAACGCCTCTTTCGATTACTATATCGCCTCGCTTGGGCATTGACATGCTCGGTTCATCAGCTTTTATCGAAGATTTTGAGAAAAATGTAGCGAAAACGATGAAGCCGCAATCTGCTCTGTTACAAGGCAAAAGTGTAGATATCGCATCTACCGTCAAAAGTGAACTCGTCATGGGCGTTAATGTATTAGGTATGATTGAAGGAAAAGATAAAAATAAAAATATTGTTGTCGGAGGCCACTACGACCACATGGGTACTAACGGGGCACAAATCT
>Ga0082212_10007995_pt1 | contig 13891 bp, 9 predicted proteins | sample TergutNt197P3_FD_71548 | JGI IMG/M metagenome (GOLD analysis project Ga0082212, IMG submission 71548) | Neocapritermes taracua P3 segment gut microbial communities from Petit-Saut dam, French Guiana - Nt197 P3 | ecosystem: Host-associated > Arthropoda: Insects > Digestive system > Gut ... | reverse complement strand
ACCCTCTAGACGCAAGGCTTTTACTGTTTCGTCAACTAAGCCCAAAGAAATAAAGCCAATAGAATTGATATCATTAGCAACCAATTGCCTAACCGCACCGTTTGAATCCTGCACAATCGCCTTGGGGGTGATTTGCGTTTTATTCATAACCAGTTCTTCAAAAGCACTTCTGGTTCCAGACCCTTCTTCGCGGGCAATCACATGAATTTTTGCGTTTTGTCCTTCGCAATCCTGCCAATTGTTTATTGTACCTGCGTAAATACTGCTAATTTGCTCCAAAGAAAGGTTGAGCAGGGGGTTTTGTGGATGTACAATTATAGCTAAACCGTCAAGGGCAATCTCTGCCGACCATAGGCTTTGCTCACTTTCCTTTAAAGATCTGGAAGACATACCGATATCTGCAGTGTGGGCTTGGGCGGCTGTGATACCGGCGGATGACCCGCCCCCTTGAATATCTACTTTATGGCCGGGATAAAGCAGTTCAAATTCTTCAGCCAAGATTTCAGCATAAGGCTGGACAGAAGTGGATCCGGCAATTACTACGGCCAAATCGCGCCTTTTACCGCATGCAGTTAATAACATCAGGGCAGACACAAATAGTATAAGCGCTATTTGTAAAAGTGAAATAGTGGTCTGCTTTGCCGACCAAGTGTGGAATCTGGAGTATGGGGAGTATAGTTTTGGCATTATCCGAACCGTCCTGTTATATAATCTTCGGTGCGTTGATCTTTTGGGTTAGCAAACATTTGGGTGGTGGAGGTGTATTCAACTATGGTACCAACTTTGCTATCATTTATCATAATAAAAGCCGCCATATCCGATACACGCGCAGCCTGCTCCATATTGTGGGTTACTATGATGATGGTGTATTTTTTTGCCATCTCCATCATCAAGTCTTCTATCCTCATGGTGGATTCCGGATCCAGAGCGCTGCATGATTCATCCATTAGGACGACTTCCGGTTCCACAGCTAAAGCACGGGCAATACATAAGCGCTGCTGTTGACCGGCTAAAAGGTCAAGAGCAGGTTTGTTTAGGTGATCTTTCACTTCATCAAATAAAGCCACTTGGGATAGGCTTCTCTCTACAATATCTGTCAGTTCACGTTTATTTGTTATCCCGTGGTGCCTGGGGCCGATAGTGATATTGTCAAAAATGCTCATAGGAAAAACATTGGGGCGCTGAAAAACCATGCCCACCTTTTTGCGTAGTCCGGCTACATCAATGTCAGCATCATAGATAGAGGTGCTGTCTAATAAGACTTTCCCCGTTACCTTTACATTGGGTATCAGGTCATTCATGCGGTTGAAAATGCGCAGCAAGGTGGATTTTCCACAACCTGATGGGCCGATAATCGCTGTAATTGAGCGCTCGTAAATATCAATGGATATACTTTCTAAAGCATGATGGGAACCATAATACAGATCCACCTCTTGAGCTTTAATTTTTACATTATGCTTAAGCTCAGCTACATTGATGTCCATTAAATGCCCCCTTAAGGCCATATTTCCACAAAATAATTATAATAAAAAACTTAAAAAAACACAAGGATTATTTTAATAATGCTAAGAAGCAGGTTATAAGGGCTGCTTCAAGCAGTGATCATACTATTCCATCAATCCGTACTTAACCTTAACACGATCCAGCTTTTCCAGCATAGGTTGGGAGATCAACAATAAAAAAACAACTGTGGCAGCAGCATGAACAAGATCGAAGGGCAGGCCTTGCAAGTAAGCAAAAAGGAACATCTCCCGTGTTGGGTTAGACTGAAACATCAGCACATGGGCTGGGTTCATGATCCCGCCGTAAACTGCTAGAGTTACCAGTCCGCCAAACACTGCTAGGGGAAAACGCCCTCGTCCCAGTAATCCCTTATGGAATAAGATACCCGCCACAAAGCCAATAATGCCAAAAGCAAACATCTGCCAAGGAGTCCACGGCCCTTGCCCAAAAAACATATTACTAATAAAGCCGGTCAAAGAACCCACCAAAAAACCCGCCTCACCGCCTAAAGCCACCCCCGCAATGATTACCAGCGCTATCACCGGCTTAAACTGTGGCAGCATAAAAAAAGCCGCACGCCCGGCTACAGCGATGGTACACAGCACCGCGATAACCACCAATTCCCTTGCCTGTGGGCGGCGCCTTTCAAAGGCTAATGCAAAGGGCAACATGGTTTCGAGAATTATAAGCAGGGAGATAAAATAGTATTTACGGTCGCCGAGAAAAAACCTGCCAACATATATAGTCAATGGAATAATAATCAAAACCATTGCCGCCGCTATTATTGCGCGTTTTGAAAACTTATGCCTTGCCTTGCGTCTTGCAGTCACAGCTTTATCCCGCCCCCAAGTAAGCATAAGTGCCATTGCGATAAATTCCAGCATCAACGCGAGTATTATCCCCACATAGCGCCAACTATCAGCAGGATTGGAAGCGGCAATCATAGCTTCGCCCCCTCCCGAAACAAAAGATCTGAAACCCTCAACATTTATCAGCCCAAAAACCATGGTAGCAATCAATAAAACTAACAAAACCGCCGCCATAAAAACCCGCAATTGCGACAACCGTGGTGCTTCTATAAATGACGGTATCATAGTAATATTTCTTCTATCACATACCGTATCATTATCCTCTATTATACGCCGCTCACTAGTAGTTGCCAAATATTCACTATCAGCTATTACCTGCCCGAACTCCACTATCATCTGCCCACTATCCGCTGTACACTGCCCACTATCATCAGTTATCTGGCCATTGGCTTCTGACCACTGTTTCACAATATCGCCAACCGTGACAGCTTGCGGCAGTATTTTCCGAGCCATGCGATTCGCGGCTGTAGTATAAAAACAATTTCCAGAGAAAAACTCTCGCGGCTTGCCTTCCGATACAATGTTGCCATCAAAGAATAGCGCACAATGGTCGGCATACTCTGCACAAAACTCTACATCGTGACTAACGACCAAAACCGCTGACCCGGTTACTGTCAGTTTGCGAAGGATCCCGGCAAAAATCTGTTTAAAATCCGCATCCAGCCCTTTGGTCGGTTCATCCAGCAAGAGTATCTTTGGCTGTAATAGCAAAATTTTAGCCAACGCAGCCCGCTGCTGCTCCCCACCAGATAAATCATAAGGATGTCTATTTAATAAATCTTTAAGTTGGCACAAAGCTACCACATTTGTCAGTCGCCGTAGCTTTTCGTCTTGGGATAGCTTTCTTTCCGACAATATTTCCAGCAAATCTTCTTGTACCGTTTTTTTGACAAATAAAACCTGCGGATTTTGCGGTAAGACACCAAGCAGCCCGTCGAATAGCTTAGGAATAGTAGAAACATTCTCCCCGCCTATCAACACTTTACCACGATAAGGAATATTGATCTGTGTCACCAATGACAGAGCCGTAGTTTTACCGACGCCATTGCCACCCAGGACAGCCGTAATCTCCCCATAATTTGCTTTAAACGATAACCCCTTCAACACATCCGGTTCAGATTTTCCATATTTAAACCAAACATTATCCCAAACAATAGCACACTTTAAATCCGCAGCTGTAAGCGGTTCATTAATTGTTAACTGTTTATTGTCAATTATTAGTATATCTTGCCGAGCGAGCCATTGAGCTCCTTCCCGCACCGTGAGGGGAATATCGTCAATATTTAGCGCATCCTCAGTAACTGCCGCCCACACACGCATAGCCGTGGGCATGGCACGAAACATGCCATGATCACCTTCACGCAGCCTTAAAGCAGCCTCACGGGGTGTTCCGTTTGCGATAATTCGGCCTTTGTCCAGCACAATCACCCGGTCACTTAAGGGGAATGCCTCTTCTAAACGTTGTTCGCAAAGTATTACTGTTAGACCAAGTTCACGGTTCAACTTACTAACTGTCGCTAAGAACTCCTGTGCGGCAATCGGATCAAGCTGGCTGGTGGGTTCATCAAGTATGAGAACAGTGGGCTGCATAGTCATGACCGAGGCTAGATTAAGCAATTGTTTTTGGCCGCCGGACAATTCTGCGACGCTCTTATGAAACCAGGATTGTATGCCAAAAAAACTCGCCATTTCCGCCACACGTAAACGTATCTTTGCAGTCTCATAGCCTAGGCTCTCTAAGCCAAAGGCTAACTCATGCCAAACCTTGTCCGTAACAATCTGATTTTCCGGCGATTGTTGCACAAAACCAATCTTCGCGTACTGTTCACCTAAAGACAGTTTGCCAAAAGGCATGTTTGTGAAGTAAATCTCGCCGGTTTTTTGTCCATGCGGGCTGATAGACGGTTTCAACTGTCGCAAAAACGTTGTTTTGCCACAGCCACAAGGCCCGCAAACCGTGACGAACTCCCCTCCTTTGACGGTGAGAGAAATATCTTCCAGTGCGGGCATTATCTGTTCGGGATAAGTGAAAGTCAAGTTCTTGAGGCGATAGATTTCCAAGTTTTGTCCTCTTGTAAATTCAAAATCAGCGGCAGAGCGCCAAGCGCGAAATATACCGCGAAAATAGTAATAGTGTAAGGTGTACTCCCTAAACCGTTGATAGCCGGATAGTAGCGAAAATACAAACCACCGCTGAGGCTACCTACAATAATATAAGAAACACAGGCAATAATAAAGATAAGTGCTTTATAATCACGGCTATCAAAGCGGTAGATAGAAAAGGCGCTGCGCCCCGGCAAACCGTAGCCCCGGCTTTTCATGCTGTCCGCGGTTTCTAGCGCATTCTCCAGCGCCCAGGTCACCATGATCGACATTATAGTGATGCCATGTTTCACTTTTTGCAGTAAATTACCGTCCGACACATCGCGCCCTATACATTTTTGCGCGTTTGATATCACTTTAATTTGAGCCTTAAAGCGCGGCACAAAACGCAATGCCATACTGAGGATCAAGCTCAAAGCGGGAATAATACGTCCGAATAGGTAGACAAGCTTATCTGCTGTAATGATCACATTAAAACAGGAAAACCAGGTAATTACCGTTACCAGCATAATCGCTGCCGCTATTCCATAGGCTATGGATTCTAGGGTTAAGGGGTTGCCATCCGGCAGATAAGCTAATATGGTTATGCCTTGATGATTGAAAACCGGACTTAGCAAAGCCGCCACGAGCAGCATGGGAAGCATGTAAAGGAGGCTAAACTTAATAGCCTTTTTGCCATTGAGAAATATAGAATAGGCGAAAGCGCAGATCAGCGAGAGGGCGAGGCAGACCGGGTGGGTATATATCATGGCGAAAGCCAGCACAAAGCCAAAATACAGGATATTTACCACAGGGTGGAAGTGAAAAAAAGCATCCTTATTCGTCATAACCTATCACTCATCCTCTTGCCTCCCGCCTTGCCAATCCTTATCGAGATCATGCCCCAAATCACAGGAATAGTTCCATTCAATCACATCGCCAGTCATCAGTTGATAGCGCGAACAGCCATAATTGGGATAGCTGCCATTAACACTATACATCCAGCCTGAGAGTTCACCCACATCAAATTCATATAGATTATTGATAGCTTCAATATAGGCGGAATTATAGATAGGGGTATTACGGAAGGCCAAGTGTATTTTTGCTTGTTTCATGGTTCGGTGCAGGATATTGAACACACTCTCACCCTCATAAGCCACAACAGCCGTGGTAGGGAAAATTACGCCATCCTCCGGCGCCAGCCCCCATTTTTCTTTATCCAACAGACCAATGTTTTTTAAAATCATATCACAGCGCACCGTAAGCGTGACAGAAAAAGAACCGTCAGGCATTTTTGCCTCGGTTTTTGCCAGAGGCATTTGCGTTGTTTCCGGTGATATTGTTTCCGGTGATATTGTTTCCGTAGATATTTTCTCCGGTGATACTGCCCTCGGCAAAGCAAAATCTGTGGTTATTTCTTCTGTCTCATTTTCATTAATTTCAGAAAAAACTGGTAATTCCGGGTTTTTAGAAGTTTCATCCAGCGAAAGAGATATTACACTGTTATCAAACATCATCTCATCTAGTGTTCCCAGCGCCAACTCTTGCGCATTATCATCTAGCAACTGTAACGGTTGGTCAACTGTCCGTTGTCCGTTATCAACTATCAACTGCTCTTGTACCTCTCCTAGGCTTACGTAATTACCACCATAAAACCAGGCAATAACTAATATAACAATCACTGAAATGATTGCGATGATTTTATTTCTGTACTTCACCACTACATCCTCATCTCCCTCGAAAATATAGCCCTCAATTCGCCACTTAAGCTGCGATATATAGTGCTAGCAGGTTTGCTTTTTCAAGCAGCCTATAAAGCATTTCCGCTATTTCACAGCGCTTAATTATTTGAGTTGGATTAATATCCAATATGTCGTCGTCAAGCATCCCCGTATCATAACAAAAAGCGAGAGAACCTTGAGCCCAGCTTGCTACGGTGCGATAATCCGCGAATTGTGCTAAGGTATCGCGTATTATGGCGTCGCCACGGGTTGTTTCCATGCCGCAGAGTTCAGCGGCACGGGTTATCATTACGGCAGCCTCTTGCCTTGTGATAGTACCATTTGGTTTGAACACAGTAGACGAAACGCCGTTGACGATTTCATAGAAATACGCTGTTGCTATAGGGTTAGCGTACCAGTTTTCGGCAAGTACGTCAGAAAATGGGGAATTGATCTTTTCCGGCAAACCTAAACCCCGTGTAATGATAGCCGTAAACTCTGCCCTGGTCATGGAGGCATTTGGGTCAAAGCTGATTTCGTTTTTGCCGCTGACGATGCCACGCTCCGCTAAGATCTCTATAGCAGCCTGATTTGGATGATTTTTTATATCCGCAAAGGTTTTGCCAGGATTGATAATTGGCATAACCAACACCTCCGGATGTTTGCCGGTCAACCCAATTTTATCAGGTAAAGTGGCAAAACCACTACGTTTAACGGTATCTTTCATGCAGTACAGGCTATTTTTGCCATCGCGCATCCTTTGTGCCGCTACCAGGGCATACAAAGCTTGTTCGGATGACATTTGGCTACTATCACTTTTTTCGCGCATATGATTAAAGCTGCCGTCCGTATTTTGAAAACTCATAATATAATCAATAAGTGTATTGCCGTTTTTAACAAAACGTATATCGTCAATAGGGATACCGAGTTCACATAAAGCTACCACAACCTGGGCAGCGCTTTCATTGTTATCACTGCCCCAACTGGCGTAACCTCCCATTGCATCTTGTGTTTTTGACAGATATTGCAAAGCTTTATCCGTGGCAGCTTTTATCTCCGGCTTATGCTGATATTTCGCCAACGCCTGCACTGCCATACCGGTGATGTCCGGGTCGCCTGTTTGATTATCCGAGGCATTGCCTGCAAGGCTCCAACTGCCCTCCTTGAGCTGTTGCTGTAAGATCTCCATAATATAATCGTCTCGCCGCGCATTTGAATAATCCATACTATCCAAGGCGAGCAACGCGAATATCGGGCCGTTTATGCCCTGCCAAACTGTTTTGTCAAAATCTTGCAGCGGTGCGGTCAAATCATAGCCCGCCACATCTCGCGGATCATAACCCGCTGCTGTCAAACCGAGCACAACACGGGAATATTCTGTATATTTAATTTGATGCAAAATACCGTCATTATCCTTCACATACTTTTCAACATTCTGATAATAATTCTCATAAAAAGAATCCGGCACAACATAACCGCTACGCGCAAGACCAAGAACCGCCCACTCGCCACCTACGGAATCTACCTGTGGATCCTTTACTGTATTCAACATATATTTAGCAGCTTTGCTGATAGCAAAATCAAGCTCTTCATTATCTAACGCCATCACAGGTACAGGCAAAGCCAAGCCAATTAGCAGAATCACTAAAAGCAAAACAGTAAATACTATAGGATTGTATTTATTCATTGGGTCAAATAATATCATTTTACCTCCAATATCTTTATTCCCCACAAATCAAGGCATTATTTTTTCGAACAACTGTTTTGACGTTAGCACTTCGATTTCAGTTCCTGCCTTAATTAACTTCCTATTACGCGATACTATACAATCCGCACTGATTTTATGGGCACATACGGTTATTATAGCATCCTCAAAATCGTTCATCGGTAACGCCAGGGCATTCACGCAATCACTTTCTGTTAACGGTATTATTTCTATTGCAGTTATGAGGTTAGCGATTGTATTCTTGGCCTTCTCTGCGCCTTGAACTTTTCGCAAGATATAAAAAATATCCGTCAGGCTATTTGCGCACATGTATGGTGTAATTCTATCCTGCCATATTAGCTGGAACACAAGCTTTGCGTCAGCTTCAAAGTCTGGATTGGGCTTAAGCGCGTCAATCACAATATTGTTGTCTATAACAGCTTTCACTACAGCAGCCCCCTATCCTTATAAGCGGCTTCGCGTAAGAGTTCATAATCAGGATCATAGTTTGAGTCGTTATATTCCACAGGAAATGTAACAGAGCCAATCAGCGCCTCAATAGCCCGCCTTTTATCTGATCTGGCGGCTTTTTCCTCACTGACTATGCGTCCGATCCGTTCACCACGCCTTGTTACAATTACATCAGCGTTTTTTGCAAATTCAAAATATTTAGCAGGGTTTTCCTTTAACGCGGATAATGAGATGTTCATAACAGACCTCCGTGCAAATTTTTATATGTAAATTATACCTCAATAGACCTATTAAGTCAATATTATCAAATGCTATCATTTGCTATTTTCGCACTGTTTGTAAAACTTGTTTCGACCTGTTTATCTTTTTCGCTAAGATCTATTAGCTATTGACATATATTTGTATAAAAATCATCAACAGCATCGCAGCTTCCCCACGTGTAGCTGTACCCAGTGGCGCAAGCTCATCTTCGATACGCCCCTGAATCAACTCAGAAGCGACAGCCCATTTGATAGCAGTATTTGCCCAAGCAGATATCTGTCCCGCGTCTTTATATAATGTTAGATCTATAGTTTTGGATATATCCAGCCCTTTCTTTTGCGCGAAACGATATAGTATGGCTGCAAACTGTTCACGGGTTATATTATCATTAGTGCCAAAACGCCCATCTCCGTAACCTGTCGCAAGGCCATTTGCATTAGCCCAGGCAACCGCGTCAGTATACCACTGCCCTGCCAAAACGTCACTAAACGGCTCATTCCCCTCCTCAGGAGGGGTGGCGCTTGCGCCGGGGTGGTTCCCTTCCTCAGGAGAGTTGGCGTTTACGCCGGGGTGGTTTCCCTCCTCAGGAGGGGTGGCGCTTGCGCCGGGGTGGTTCCCCTCCTCAGGAGGGGTGGCGCTTGCGCCGGGGTGGTTTCCCTCCTCAAGAAGGGTGGCGCTTGTGCCGGAGTGGTTATCATAACGGTAAAGTATGGTTACCAGCATGGCACGGGTCAGGTAAGCATTGGGCGAGAATATATCCTGCGAAATGCCGTTCATTAAACCGTTTTCATTTACATACCTAACCGCCTCATAGAAACAATCGTTTTCTTTAACATCGCTAAAGGGGTTTTTCCAATCACTATTTATGGATAAAGTATCTTCAATAGCTGTATTGTCATCCACAGGGGCAGTTTCATTTCCTCCCCAACCCCCTCCAGGCAGTCCTCCTTCCCAATCTATTTCCTTTGTAAGATCATCTGTATAGAACCATATTACGTCGTCACCGGCTTTTAATTTACGCTCAGCATAGCTGTCGTCGGTAGCAATTTTTCCGTTTATCCGGTACATCCAGCCGGAAGTAGGCCCGTTATTTGTTTCTGCTAATCCATTAATTGAAACAATATATTCTCCAGTACTGTTAGTTACGAAGGGAATATTATTTTCTATTAGTATCATATCCGTAAGATATTTCACAGTTGAACCAGACGGAACCGTGAAAGATTTTTTTGCCAGCCAAATTTCAGATTCTACATGGGTCTTTGGGCTGCCATGTTTGCTGTCGCCAATAAGGGTGAAGGAAACTTTGATATTGCCAGGGGAAGCCGGCTGCTCCGCAGAAGCGCTAACCGTAACCTGGCAGAGAGGGGGAATCAAAGCGGTCTTATTTATCAAACCCGTTTTTTCGGCGCCAACCATATATGTTCCAGCGTTAGGAAAGCTGAGCATAGCTTGGCCGTTCACATTGGTAGCGACACCCGTGCCAACTCGATTACCTAAGCTGTCACAAATATAGACTGTAGCGCCGGATATCGGCGCAAAGGCATCGCTGCCACCATACATTGTATACATCGAATCTAGCCCGCTCAGGGTAAGTGTAAGCGAATTGCCGGCTATTAAGCTCGCCGAATCTTTATCAAACTTTGTAAGGTAAGCGGTGTCAAAATAGTCAACATAAAATAGCGTCACTGTGTCACCAGAGGCAACACGGGTAGCTGAAATTGTGGTGGTGGGGATACGGTCATTCAACGCATACATCCAACCGGTTGTTGAAGCAGCCGCGATACCGAGGATAGACGTTATGTACCCATAATCGGAAACACTAAGCGCGATGCCCGGGTCGTATCCGTTCACTATCAGCGCGCTTTTAAGCGCGTCTAGATGGGTACCGCTTAATGAAATAGCGGTTTTGGGCATGAGCGTTGCCCCATTATAAAGGTCTTCCACCCGTACAGTTACTTGCTTAGGGGCATTGGGGTCGAAAAGCTCATTTTCCGGGTCGTTTTCCCCGGTTAATGCCGTGCCGTCGCCGCTTTGCGCCCCAAAATGGTAAACACAATAAGCTTTATTAGTATTGAGATATCCTCTGTAAGCTACCAAAGCGCGGAAACCTTGTTCGGTAGCAATAAGGTTAGGTATGCTATTATCCTGCCTGCCAAATTGCAGATCGGCAGTAACAAAGGATAAAAGTCCATCAAGCAAGCTTTGAGTATTTTTAGTAAAGTCCGGATCATGATCTGCGTCTATCCCCAGCGCGCAAAGGGCTATTACCACCATAGCTGTGCCATTGGCATCACCATAGTGCCCGTTTGTGTTCTGCGTGGCAGACAGCCAGGCCAGCGCGCCATCAACAGCTGCCGCGACGGCGGTATTGTCTTGATAGTAAGGCGCCAGCGCGGCAACAGCCATAGCGCTGGTGTCTACATTGGGTATTGTACCCGCGATAGCCCAGGCGGCTTGTCCGGCAGCGGGAGAAAGCTTATTGTCAAGAAGAAAACTAATATAATCAGCACGGCGGGAATCATAGGAGCTATCGTCATAATTGCCGCTGTCCAGCGCTATTAGGGCAAATACAGCCTCTAGGTTTGATGCTATATACCCATAATTATTGTTAACCTTTCCTAAAAAATCCAAATAGTCGTCTACGAAAAGTTCACCGGCGAATACATGGGAGGCATCGACTCCTAAAGCAGTTAGGGCGATGATATTGCGTTCCATATCTGTGACGCTGCCGTTTATATAGTCATGCCGCGCTTTTTCCACCACGCTTTTGCCGGCAACATCATCAGCAAAGCCCAGAGCAGACATGCTTACGGCAGCCCAATTGTCGGCGGTGTTTTTGAATACGTTTTGGGATAGATGAGCAATTATGCTGTCCAGCTTGGCATTTTCTTCAGCCGCAGTAATGCTAATATCATCTGCGCCTACTGCAAAAACAGGGAAAAGAGAAATACAAATTAGCATAAGTAATAAAGACATCATGAAAGATATCACGCGAGGGGTTAATTTCTTTTTCATAAGACACTCTCCTAACCTTTTTTTAAAAATAAATAACACGCAAAGATTTTTCTACCCCTCGATCCTAAACGCGTTTTATAATACAAAACAGCTACCTTATTCGAGGAAGTAGCTTGGTTTATCGCCATGTATCTGACTTATCCCGCCGTACCAGCCGGCTAGGCTTTACAGTGACCCGTTCGTGGGGAATTTCGCCCCGTTCCATGCGCCGTCTTATACAACGGCTTGCGAATAACCATATTCAATTATTGTTCATGAACTTTTAGAGATTTCGTCAAGTATAGCTGTTTTCCTTCTTTTGCAATTAAAATCCTGCTATGAAAACTCAATGTAATCTGCTATAATATCCGTGCGCAAGTAAAAAACGATAAAGGAGAGAGAAAACCTATGAAACTGGAAATGTTCATCAATTTTGACGGGAACTGCCGTGATGCAGTAAAGTTCTACGAAGGAGTGTTCAAAACAAAGGTTGGCAACCTGATGACCTATGGCGACGCGCCACCGAATCCGAACTACACTGTACCCAACGCAGACAGAGAACGGATTATGTACGCGGGACTGCCTGTGGGCGGTATGGTTATAATGTTTTCCGATGTGCCGTCAGGGAGCGAGTTTGTTCAGGGCAACAACATTTGCCCAACGATAGGTTCAGACGACAAAGGCGAAATTACGAGACTTTACAATGAACTGAAAGAATGCGGCGAGGTTTACATGGAACTTGCCCCGACCTTTTTTAGCGAGCTGTTCAGCATGGTGGAGGATAAATTCGGAATCATCTGGCAGATCAGCTATTACAAAGCGGAACAGACATTATGAAGTAAGGAACTGTAAAACCGATGAATATAAAACAACCGACTTCGATGATTTTATCTCTCGTGAAGCAGCGGGCAAAGCGCTTCTTGAAAAATATCCAGAAAGCGAAAACTTAAGGGAGTACTTTGAGGGCGACAAGTTTGAAACCGAGCTGTACGCGAAATATTAGCAGCATTATGGCTATATATTTTACCTCGGCAGGAAAATATAAGGGATTTTGCTATGATTATTATAATAAAGCACGATATATTACTATATGACATGCCCGCAAACATATGCCGTTTGCAATAAAAAACAGCGGGGTGAAAAGATTGAAAAAAAGAAATTGTGCTTTATTAGTATATTCTTTGTCTATTGCAGTATTGTTTAGCATAATTAGCCCTGGTTTTGTTGCGTGGGCAATAGATGTAGATGTTAAGGGAGATATTCAAAATGCCATCAATGACAGTGAGACAAACACTATAACTGTCAACGGTAGTGAAACAGGAGCCAAGGCAATGCTTGTTTTAGACATTCCCCTTGGCGTGGTGGTCGATTGGAACGCGGAATTTTCCGGCACAGTAAACAAAGCCGGCGATTATTTATTAAAACTGACTGGTGACGGTACTTTTAATTTAAACAGCAAAATTGAAAACAAGGGAACTTGCGGCGCAATATCTGTGTCGGGTGTTACATTGAATATTAATAGCGGCGGCACAGTTTCTTCCCCCTCCAGCGGTATAGCCATATTCAATGATAGCAAACCTACTCACATAAATATTAATGGCGGAACAGTAATAGCCGGTAACTCCAGCGCCATACAAGCCAATAGTACTGGCTCCATCGTTGCAGTCGCGGAGGGCTTGGTTACAAATGCCGCCACTAGTAATATAAACCCCACCATCAATATGACTGCCGGGGAAGACGAGAATATCATCGTTTGGGGGGGCGAAATAAAAACCACCAATACCGCAGTTACCAGCTATGTGTTGCAAACGACCGGTAAAGTGAAATTAACAGGCGGCCAGGTCAGTGCCATAGCCGGACGGGCTATCAACTTAGTAGGGGAATACTCCCAAGCAATTATCAGTGGAGGCATTGTTTCAGCTGTCAGCGGCATCGCCATCAGCACCGCTACTACCGATCCCAGTAAAGTTACTAATGCAAAAATCATAATTAGCGGCGGTTGGGTATATACAGAAACAGGTACATCCGCTATTCAAGTAACCGGCGTCAATAATGAAGTTATGGTAAGCGGCGGCTTTGTTACAGCTACCACCGGTTGCGCGATTAAAGCGCTTAGTACTGCCACGCATGCTGAGATTGGTATAGATGGAGGTTTTGTGTTCGCCTATGGCACAAAGCCTGCCAACGTAGTCGCGCCGGATAATGCTGTTACCATAAAAGGAGGTACTCTGGCAGCCTGGAACTCAGCCATCATTAATCCAGCATATATTGAAGGTGATAAAAGC
>Ga0082212_10007994_pt1 | contig 13892 bp, 9 predicted proteins | sample TergutNt197P3_FD_71548 | JGI IMG/M metagenome (GOLD analysis project Ga0082212, IMG submission 71548) | Neocapritermes taracua P3 segment gut microbial communities from Petit-Saut dam, French Guiana - Nt197 P3 | ecosystem: Host-associated > Arthropoda: Insects > Digestive system > Gut ... | reverse complement strand
TTGAAAATATTTTTGTTTAAAAAAAATGATAAATGAAAAATTGGGGGGGGGGTAATCTACGAGCGTTTACTCTCGTTGAACTTCTCGTCGTCATTGCAATCATTGGAATTTTGATTGCCCTCTTGTTGCCTGCCGTCCAGGCCGCCCGTGAGGCTGCCCGCCGAATGCAGTGTTCCAACAATCTCAAACAGTTGTCTCTTGCCGCGCAGACATTCCACGATGCTCACAAGCGTTTCCCGTGCAACGGGGAAGATGACATCTGGATGGGGCTTGCACCGGCCAACGGTGCCGGACCGTATGACCTTGATAATGGCATTGCATGGTTGTGGGGTTCCACACGCCAAGATGGAGTTGACCAGTACAGTGTTTTTGTCTGTTTGCTGCCATTTATCGAACAGGGAGGACTGTATGGTGACATTTCTGCCGGAGCCGCCACCCCGCGTCCTTTTCCCAGCGGCGGCTGGGGAAATTGGGTTCCCAACCCCCATCCGACATCCGGTATCAACATGCGGGATGGCGTCAGGAATCCCTTCTCCTTCCCTGTCAATGCCTTCAATTGTCCTTCGGATGGGGCTTCTATTTCCCCCATGGCCGGTCGGTTGGCAGGTAGTAGCTATCGTGCCTGTGCCCGCGACTGCGCGATCGGGGATTATGGCTGGAGTGAACTGAGACAATTGCGGGGCATGTCCAGATATGGTCGATTCGGAAAAATCTCCATGGGCAGTATTTCCGACGGAACCAGCAATACGATGTATTTCTCCGAATCCTTGATTTCCACCGCCGATGGTTCCAGAATGTATAAATCGTCCATTGCAAGAAACATTGGCGCGATTCATGGTGGTGCCGCAGAACACTGCATGGCGACCCGGGGTACTTCGGGCAGTTTTGCTGCCGGTGTCGATGTCATGAATGGGAAGGGACAAAGCTGGGCAAACCGTAGGACGATGTACACAGGTTTTATGTCTGCAGTTCCGCCGAATTCCCCTTCCTGTGCCAGTCAAGGGGGTGATAACGATTGGGAATATGCCCGGCAAGCAATCCTCATTTCCGCTTCCAGTAATCACACGGGTGGTGTCAACGTCGGATTATGCGACGGTTCCGTTCAATTCGTTTCCGATACCATCGAATGTCGAACTTCCCACCGATTGGGTGAAGTGACATCAGACCCGCCAGGCGGTTCGGGCGACCGCGGTGGTTTTGGCCACCAATGGACAGGTCCGTCCACGATCGGCGTTTGGGGAAGTCTTGCGACCCCAGCCGGTTCTGAATCCAACATCTCGTTCTAAGTTTTTCCGAATCGTTCGTTCACCTCGTCGTGTTTGACGGGGTGTTTTTTTAATTTCAAGGATCAATCAAATATCAACGAGGAGAAATCCATTTCATGCAAAAAAACATCTTGGTCATTTTGGGTTTTGTAATCCTTTTTTTCGCGGCAGGCTGTGGCGACAAATTCAAGACTTATCCCGTGACGGGAAAAGTTACTTATAAAGGCGAGCCTGTTGCCGGTGCTACGGTTTCATTCAATCCCAAGGTTGAGGGGCAGGGAGACGATGGCTATGCCAGGACCGATGACAACGGAAATTACAAGCTGCAAACCCAACTTGGCAAGCCGGAAGGCGGCACAACACCTGGTGAGTATTACGTCAGAGTATCAAAAACAGATCTTGTGCCAACAGGCAGGAAAACAACGGAGTCCACAGGAACAGTCAGCGAGGAAATGAGGTCGGTTTCCGCATTACCTGAGAAATACGGCAGTGCATTAACATCGCCTCTCTCGTTTATCGTCGAGAAAAAGAAAAACACGTATGACATTGAACTTACGGATTAGTACGACGATGTCGCAATCACCCCGCTAACTCCGGCGGTCGGGAGAGGTTGCGTAATCCGTTTCGCTGAGAAACGAGTGGTCGCCGAATGTATTGGGCCGTGTCACAATGTTGTGCGCGGCCTGCGATTGGCGGAATTCACCGTCGCGGGAATCTGTGGCGTTAAAGGCAGCAACATTGTTGTCGCTCTTCACGTCGCTTTCCTGCTCGGGATTGGGTTCCCCATCCGTGACAGGTGAATCCGTATTGCGCGAACCGCCTTTGTCTGACGGTTGTTTGCGGATGAAATACTTGCCGAAGGGCCCGGTCAGAATGGCGGGCAGGAAAATCAGGTCGCCGAGCATCGACACCAAAAGAATCGACAGCATCATCTTGCCGAACATCTGCGTCGGCGTAAACGTGCTGAAGGCAAAGGCCGACAGTCCGAGGCCGCAAATCACGGTCATTTCCGTCATGGCGGTTGCACAACGTTCGTAAGCCTGCAATGCGGCCTCATGGGGTTTGTGTCCAGCGTCGATTCCCTTGCGAAACCACGTCAGGTAGTGCATCGTGTTATCGACAGCCACGCCCATCGCAACGCTGGCGGTCATCATCGTGCCGACATCGACGAGAATTCCTCGCCAGCCCATGTAACCGAACACCATCATGATTGGGAACACGTTCGGCACCATGGCAAGGAAACCCGCTCGAACATTCCGCAACACACAGCAAAACACCAGCGCGATCGTCACGAATGCAAGTAACAAACTGCTGATCAACCCGTTGATCAGAGCGTGTTGCGTTTGGTAAACCAGCGGTACCATGCCGGTGTAGGCCACGGTCACCCCATCGATCTTATGGTTGGCGGCGGACGGGCCGTTGACGTTGTCGCCCAATGGGTCAACGATGGCCTTCATGCTTTCTTGGGTCAGGATGGCATCGACATCTTTTTTGACCCGCTCAATCAGGAGCGAATAGTCGATGTTGTCTGTGTTGTCGGTTTCGACGCCATCAACCGTGTTTCCGCCGAGTGCCCAAACGCGGAGACTGATCCGCCAGAGATCAATTCCGTGCGATTTTTTCCATGTTTGGGCGATTTCGCAATACGGTGCGATGATGTCTGCCGGAATGTCGCCTGTTCCCTCACCGGCGGGAATACTCAACAGTTGCGCGATATGCGTGATGCCATTTGCTTTGAGCCAGGCAATTTTTTCTTGCGGCCGTTCTTCAATCTGTTTTTCAAGCTGATCGATTTCAGGGTTGCCGGCCAATTCCGTGGTAATGTAATCACGGAGCATTGGACGATTGGAATCAATTCTTTTGCTGAAAGTCGTTTCATAAGCCTGTCGCTGACGAGAGGCAAAGAGGCCGCGAACGTCGAGCGGTGTCGGCGATGGGGCAAAGGTTGCCGCCGACATGACGCCGCCCACTTCCTCGACGTGGTCCGATTTCAAGTGATGAGCCACCTTATCAACCAAACGCAACCGCTGAATCGTTGTCAAATCGCATGTTGCATTGTTGAATTTAAGAACGACTTCCATCGGGACGAGCGGCCCCAGTTGCTTTTCCAGCCAAGTGTAACTGACGATGATCGGAGCGTCCTTTGAGTAAAATTTCATCATTTTCACTTCCGGTTCGATTTTGTGCAAACCGATCCCGAAAAGCACCATGGCGACCAGGCAAACGAGTGCCACCTTGTTGCTGTTGTTGATGATTTTACCACCGACAAATCGCCAGCATCGCAAAATTACAGAATTATGTTCCTCTGTTTCCAGTCCCTTGCCGCCGTACAATTGGGCGTATTTTTTTGACGGGTAAAAGTTGAGCATGGCCGGCAGGAAGAGAAAAATCATGACCAGCGTAAACATGACCCCGAGTGCAGAATAAACCCCGAATTTCTGGATCGGCACCAGGCCGCTGACATAGAGCGAACCCAAGCCGAAAGCCGTCGTCAATGCCGCAATGAAGCAGGGAAACCAGCCGAGTTTGATCGCTCGCTCCGGTGCTCCGACAAGGCCGCCGTCTCGGATCGCGTCATGGTAGTAATTGATCAGGTGGATCGACGCCGACATGGCAAGTATGTAAACCAGCGCGGGCATACTCAGCATGATCGTGTCACAGTGCGACCGCGTAAACGAAACCATTGCCAGCGAAATCCCCGCCGACAGAATGGCGGTTAAAAAAACCAGCGTTGTCAGTCGAAAGCTGCGAAAACAGAGGTAGGCCAACCCCAAACCGATCAGAGCGCAAAAGCCTGCCAGTCGGTAGAGTGTTCGCGTGCCTTCTTCAGCAATGGAAGCATTGTCAACCGGAGTTCCGCCGATGATGACGCCGGACAAGTCGGTTTGGCGGCCATGAATCATTTCCTTGGCCATTAGCGCGAAATTATCGAATGCCACTTGGTACCAGGCACGGTTGACTTCTGCGGGGGCATCTCCGATTCCAAGTTCCAAGGCAATCTGGCGAACGTAGGCGATGACTTCGTCGGCCTCTTTGCCTTTTGGTTTTTTCTTGAGGAAAGCCATGAGTGCCGTGCTGGCATTGTCGTTACCGATCAAAACCCCGGAAAGACGACTGTTGACTTCCTCATCAGACATACCCGGGCTTTTTTCGAGCAACATTTTTTTGAGTCGCGGGTAGGTCAGCACAGACTTGAAATAATCTTTTTGCGATTCGTCTTTCGGTTGTGCTTCATCGGCGGTTTGCGGTTCTGCCGAGATGACGGACTCGGCGACAGCCCCCATCATGCGTGCCGTGTCGGTTGGATCATCGGCCACATACTCCGACGGTGCCAATCGTTCTTTGACCCGCGACGCATCAATCTCGGCAACAAGAGGTTGCGGGTTGAACCAGTCGCTCATGTTGTCGATAGTTTGGTTTGGAACAAGACGACGGGCAAAAACCTCGATTTTGTCTTGGGCGTGCGGCATGCCGTCATAAGTCGCGACCTTGCAATCTTTCCAACTGATGATGACGAAACTTTCCGCCGGAAAATTTTTCTCAAACCATTTGTAAACCTGAGTTTGTTCGTTGGATTCCGGCAGCCAGTCTTCGACATTGTTCTGGTTGCTTTCTAATGTCCGCCGTGTTCCGAGCCAGATAAACGACAGCATGAACACAACGGTAAGGATGATACGTAAACCGTAAGTGTCAAAAAACAGGAATGGTCGAGACATAATTTGGGTATCCAGAAATAAGGGACAGACAGTACATCGTCTTCATACTGTAAAGAATACACGTTTTTCGCTAGACTGTCTATACGAATATCAAGATTTCATGTTTTTCCAAACAGTATTTCTGCCTTATTTTATGTATTTTGTTATGCTGAACTACACTTTTCAAAAACTATGTCGAAAACCAAAGAAAAAAACATCACAAATTACGTAGTTTTTCAATTGTGTCGTCAATTTAACGTTGTCTTGCTCAAAAAGCAAAGAACAACATTAAAAAAACACCCTTAAAATTACCCGTATTTTACGTAACTTCCACATTGTGCATTCTTGGAAAGTGCAGATATTATGGTACGATGTTATTTGCTGGCCATTGATAGGTGCTTTCGGCTGTTATTTCGCCCCCACAACAGAAGGTTTCCACCCATGAGACAAACACGAATTTATCAACTCACAATCACGCTGCTTGTGACGATCACCCTGTTCGGAAATTCCCCTGCTTCGGAGTTTGACTATCCGAAACCGCAGAAGTGCGATCAGACGGACGATTATTTCGGCACAACGGTTGCCGACCCCTATCGCTGGATGGAAACCAACGGCACGCCGGAATTGGAGCAATGGATCGAAGAGGAAAACAAGCTTACGCAAGGTTATCTTGAGAGTATTCCGTTCCGCAACGCACTTCGCGAGCAGTTGACCGAGACGATCAATTACCCGAAATACTCGCTGCCGTCGTCACGGAGTGGGCGGCTGTTTTATTCCAAAAACGACGGTCTGCAAAACCAGTCGGTGTTGTACGTCATTGACAAGCCCGGCGGCGATTCAAGCGGCGAATCGCGCGTGTTGATCGACCCGAATACGCTTTCGGAAGACGGCACGGTCAGCCTGCAACGCACCGCCGTTTCGCGCGACGGGAAGTGGCTCGCGTACTCGATTGCCCGAAGCGGTTCCGATTGGAACGAAATCAACGTGCTGTCGGTGGCGAATGGCGAACCGTTGGCCGATCATCTCAAGTGGGTCAAATTTTCCGGCATCGCATGGCAGGGTGACGGGTTTTATTACAGCCGCTATGACAAGCCGCTTGAAAACGCCGATGTTTTGACGGCGAAAAACGAGTACCAGAAAATATTCTTTCACAAGCTGGGCACCGACCAGTCGGATGACGTTTTGGTGCATGAAAACCGCGACTTTCCGCTCCGCACGATGGGAGCCTCGACCGACAAGGACGAACGCTTTCTCTTCGTCACGGAAGGCGAATCGACTTACGGCAACTCGCTCATGTTCCGCGACCTCACGCAACCGAACTCGCCATTCGTCACCATCGTGGGTGATTTCGATTCGGAGCAAGACGTCGTTACGGTATTGGATGACAAGTTCTACATGCTGACCGACCGCAAGGCATCGAACAAGCGGCTTGTGCTGATTGACCCGCAAAACCCGGCGGAAGAGCACTGGGTGGACGTTATTCCCGAGTCCGAATCGCTGCTTGCAAGCGTACAATGTATCGGAGGACTGTTCGTCGTGACCTATTTACAAGACGCAGCCCATGTCGCCTTCGTGTATGATCGCACCGGCAAACGACTCCGCGAAATCGAACTGCCGACCATCGGCGTGACCGGCTTTTCCGGCGAGAAAGATCAAGCGGAATACTTTCAGTCGTTCACCTCGTTCACCTACCCGACGGTGATTTACCGCTGCAACATCGAAACCGGCGAGCGTGTCGAGATGTTCCCGTCGGCCATTGCGATTACACCGGACGATTTCGTCACCGAGCGTATTTGGTACACGAACAGCGACGGTCGCAAAGTGCCGATCTTCGTCACCTACAAAAAAGGACTTGCAAAAGACGGCACGAACCCGACGCTGCTGTACGGTTACGGCGGATTCAACATCAGCATGTCGCCGTCGTTTAACGCTTTGCGGCTGCCGTTTCTTGAAAACGGCGGCATTTACGCAGTTGCCGTGTTGCGGGGCGGCGGTGAGTACGGCGAAACCTGGCACAAGTCGGGCACGAAGTTGCGAAAGCAAAATGTGTTCGACGATTGTATTGCCGCCGCCGAGTTTTTGATTGCCGAAAAATACACATCGCCGCAGAAACTCGCGTTGCAAGGCGGCTCGAACGGCGGCCTGCTCGTCGGCGCGGTCATTACGCAACGCCCCGACCTGTTCAAAGCCGGTGTCGCAGCGGTCGGCGTGCTCGACATGTTGCGTTATCACAAGTTTACCATCGGCTGGGCCTGGGCACTTGACTACGGCACGAGCGAAGACGACGCCGAAATGTTTCGCTACCTGATGTCGTACTCGCCGTTGCACAACGTCAAGCCCGGCGTCGATTACCCGGCTTTGCTCGTGACGACTTCCGACCATGACGACCGCGTTGTGCCGGCGCATTCGTTCAAATTTGTCGCAACGATGCAAGAGAACAGCACGAGCGTTAACCCGGTTTACATCCGCATCGAAACCAAAGCCGGTCACGGCGCAGGCAAACCGATCAGCAAGGTCATCGACGAATCCGCCGATGTCTGGGCGTTTCTTATGCGGCAATTGGGAATGGTGCCGAAATAACAGCCCGGAGCATAAGCAACGGGTTCTATTTTTCTTTGGGCGAGCGAGTATAATAGAATTCTTGTAAACCCCATTTATTTTCGATCCTATCAGCGCAGAGGAAATTTGATTATGAGTGACCGCCAACGTATTTTGATTCCCCGTGACAAGGCTCAGCCTCCGTTTTTTGTCGGCGTCGATCTCGGCGGAACCAATATGAAAATCGGTGTCGTTGACGATAAAGCCCAAACCTTGTCATACCTCGTCGTGTCGACGGAAGTTGAAAAAGGTCCCGTCGATGCGACACGCCGCATGGCCGACGCCATTCTTTCCGCAACTTTGCAAGCGGGGTTGCACCATGACGACATCAAACGGGTTGGTCTTGGCTCACCCGGCACAATGGACATTCCCGGCGGAAAGTTCGTGAAACCGGCCAACTTTCCCGGCTGGGAAATGTTTCCGATTCGTGACACGCTGGCCGAGTTCTGCAAAATCCCGGTGTCTTACGACAACGACGCCAATGTTGCCGCGTTCGGCGAATCGTGGGTCGGTTCCGCCCGTGAATACAACAGCTTGATTATGTTGACGCTCGGCACCGGCGTCGGTTGCGGAATCGTCATCGAAGGACGCACGCTGATCGGTCAAAACAGTCATGCCGGTGAAAGCGGACATAACATCGTTGATCCGTCGGACGACGCTCGCTTGTGCAATTGTGGTAAACGCGGCCACTTGGAAGCTTATGCCAGTGCGACTGGTTTGGCACGGCGAACGTATGACCTGCTTGAGGCGAAAAATGTGCCAACCTCGTTGCATCAACGGGTGAGTATCGATGAAATGACGACGCTTGATAAGAGCAAGTTGCCGAAACTCGTATGGGAAGAAGCCAAAGCCGGTGACGAACTGTCATTGCAACTCATCCGCGAAACGGCCAAGTGGCTGGCCGTTGGCATGGCGACGCTCATGCACACGATTGACCCCCACTGCGTTTTGATCGGCGGCGCGATGATCTTCGGCGGACCCGGCGACCCGATCGGTGATATGTTCCTCGAAACGGTCAAGCAGGAAGTCGCGAAACGGGTTTACCCAATATTGGCCGAGCGCACCACCATCAAATACGCCGAACTCGGTGCCGACGCCGGATATATCGGTGCCGCCGGAATCGCCCGTGCGGATTATTATGCAGCCGAGGGGAAATAGTGAACCAGAAACGAAGGTAGGGTGGTCACGTTGCGCCGCAGCAGAAGAAGAAACACGTGACCGCCGCAATCAGAGCTGCGTCGGTTCGTATTGCGTTATGCGCGTCACCCTATGACGCGCATAAGAGGAGAATAATGGAGACGAAAATGATCCTAATTGCAGACAGTGGCTCGACAAAAACGGATTGGCGATTACTGGTTCCCTACGGGAAAGTCGGGTATTCCGCGATTCCGTTTGCGACCTCCGGGATCAACCCGTTTTTCCTTGCCGGTGACGATATCGTCGCGTTGCTCAAAAGTGAGTTGTGTTCCCAACTGGAAACGGGTGACGCACCGGTTGACATTTCGGCCATTGCGCAGATTTATTTTTACGGTGCCGGTATCGCGTCGAAAGAAAAGTCGGACCAGGTGGCCGATGCGCTGCGGGCTGTTTTTCGTGATGTGCAAACCGTTGAAGCCCACAGTGACCTGTTCGGAGCCGCTCGCGGGTTGTGCGGTCGTGCGCCGGGCATTCCCTGCATTCTCGGAACCGGTTCCAATTCCTGTTATTATGACGGTCACGCCATTGTTGACAACGTGCCACCCTGCGGTTTCATACTCGGCGACGAAGGCGGCGGGGCCGTCATGGGACGAAAGTTGCTTTCCGCTTTCCTGAAACGCGATTTGCCGGAATACCTTTGCGACAAATTGCGTTACGAATGTGGGCTGTCCAAAGACATCATCCTTGAACGTGTTTACCGCCAGCAGTTTCCGAATCGGTTTTTAGCACAACATACTCAGTTCCTCGGACAATACAAATCGGATGAAGCGATTCAGAAGATCATCATCAACTGCTTTGAAGAATTTTTTGACCGCAATGTGTTGAAATACCCGCAATGCCGTGACGTGCCGATTCATTTCACCGGTTCCATTGCGTTTCATTTCGCCGAATTCCTCCGTCCAGTAGCCGGATTACGGCAACTGACCGTTGGCAAAATCATCAAGTCACCGATTGATGAAATTGCGATGTATCATCTGCCGTAACAGGTGGGTGATCACGCCGAATCAAAGCCGCAACAGTCACGGAGTGGTCGAATGTTGTTAGCCGTGACAACGTGTGATGCGCACACTTAACGTGTCGCTTTTGCCGTAACAATCGCCCCCATGGTGTCGGCGGGAACGGCGTAGCGGACATCGGTAAAACCGGACGCTTCAAGGTCATCCCGGATTTCGTCGAAGGTGTAGCACTTGCCGCTTTGCGTTGCCGTGAGCATGTTGATGGCGAACATCGCACCGTCGAACGGTACGGTGCGACCCGGTTGCATGACGAAATCACGCACAGCGATCATTCCGCCGGGTTCAAGGGCGCGATGGATTTTCGCGTAGAGTGCTTGAGCATGAATGCTGTCGAACTGGTGGATAATCGCACTGACCCAGGCGAAGTCGCAACCTGTCGGCAATTCGTCCTCATCGAAATTGCCCGCGACGAGCCGGATACGCGACTCGAACGGCGTCCCGGTAAAACGCCGACCTGCTTCTTCAATCGCAGGCGGCAGATCAAAAATCGTTGCCCGGGCGTTCGGCAGGCGTTTCAGCATTTCCAACGTATAAGTCCCGGAAGCTCCGCCGACATCAAGCAAATGTTGGAAGTTGAGACAACCGGCCTGTTCAAACGAATCGACCACGCCGGAAGCCGTGGAAATGCCGACGGAGTGCATGGCCAACACGAATGAGCGGTAATCTTCCGCCGGACCGAGAATACTGGGTACCCGTTTTTGCGGCTCGCCGGATTTGAGTACGTGCGCCAGTTCGACCCACTGTCGAATGCAAGTCATCCGGTGACGCAACATGGGGATATAGGTTTTGGGGTGGTCAATGTCCAGCAGTTCGTGAAATTCGTCCCGCACGCTGTAAACCGGATTCGCATTGTCCGTTTTTTGCAGTATCTCCAATGCGACAAGTGCGTCAAGCAACATGACCGTTGCACGGAGGTCGGTTTCTCGTAATTCGGAAAGCGAAATCGCCGTCATTGGCGAACGAATCAACGGTGTCAACATATCCAACTCCGCCGCTGCACCGAGAATACATGCGTTCTGGTAGGAATGGGAAAACCCATCGAGTGAATTGACTGCTTGTGACATGGGATACCTTTCCAAGTTTGGAGTGAGTAACTCATCATACCAAAAAATTTTCAGAAAATCAACAAATTCGTCTTGACGGGAAGTCGGTTTTTTTATATTCTATGGCCAGTGACGCGCAAGGATGCGTGTCTCCTTTTCGGACCTGCACTTGGGCGTGCATAACTTCCGGTAGAGAATCCGGAGCTTCAGCTATTGCGCTAATATTAATGTACTGTCTGCGGTTCGCGGAGTGTTTTCGGCAGGACGCACATCGAAACACTTCGTCAACTTTTTTGACTTCATCGTTGAATGCGACATCACAATGATTTTGATGTTGCGGTTTGACAATTTGACCTTTTCCACACTCTCGGACAAAACTACGATTCAGTCCCGCCCCCCTTGGGACAGTCGGTCCGGGAGTTTTTTTATTGCCATGAAGTTCGCTTATAGCACCACGCCGCTGGCCGGGTCGAACGCGATGCCGTCGGTCAGTTGCATGATCATTCGGAGAATCCGGATCAGCGTGTTGGGGTCGAGACGTTCCGCCAAGTCGAACTCATCCGGTTCGTCATCCAGCGGATTCATTTCCTGCGTGAGATTTTTGATGAAATGGCTGTAACGCGGAAAACTCAACTTTGTCGGGATTTTTTGCTTCGTGGCTGGAGTTTCCTGAATTTGCTCAAAATGCAGTAATTCGATTTTTGCGAAAAACTCCCTTGCCCGGGCGATCTTCTTCCGTTCTTTGGCATTCAATTCATGCCGCTCAAGTTCGTCGGCCAATGCGGCAAATTCTTTTGCGACTTCGTCACCTTCACGGTACTGAATCTCGACCGCCGCACTGTCGTTCGGCGCAACCACGATCAGAGACTCAAGCAAAGCATTCGCATCACCACGCGCCGCTGTGATTTCGAGACGCTCGTCCAGCTTTTGGAGTCTCGGTACCATTTCCGACATCTGCGGACGATTGTGCCGATCCAGCATCACGAGATAGGTTTCCCGCCAGCAATAGCGGTTGTCATCGAACATTGACATTATGTCCCTCCCGGCCTGTCACCCTTTTTATGTCAATTGATTATACCAGAAATGCTGTGGCTGCAAAAGCGCATTTATTTTGGTAACTGCATACAAAAAAGCGTATATCTCATTTTTCCAGCAAAATACAAAAAAACGAAGAATTTTTACACAAAAAATCACTTGCCTGACTACACTTTCTTGCAGTGAGTTTGTTAAAATGCTAATGTTAAGCAAGAATGTTAAAAAATTTAAAGAATTGTCCCAAAATAATTAATTTTTTGAGAAAATTCCTTTACAGATTCGTATAATAATCATTGCGTGTCACAGTGTTTAACGCAATCGCGCGAAAGTGAGGTGGAGAGTGTTTCGGCAGTTGATTTTCGCAACAGCATGTATTATTTTGGCAGGTGACTTTGTCCAAGCTTCCGAGGTGAGTGAGTGGCTTTGGGGTGGCCGAGGGTCGCGGACGACCGTAAGTAATGTTTATGTCCCGCCGCCACTTATGACGGAAGCAACAGTTGTTCCCATTGAGACTGCCGGTGTTGCGACGACGCAATCGAACCTCATGCTCGGCACACCCGGCGCAATGACGTTGCCTCCCGGCGGTGTGCTTGCGACAAACGGTGTAGCCGCAACCGGATTTAGTTCAAGTGGTTACGTCGTTCCGACACAATTCACCACAGCTTCGAACAGTGTCCCATTGTCTCAAATCGTACCGCAACAACCTGTCATTGACTACGAATGGACCTACTCGACGATCAAAGACGTAAGCTACGATCCAGTCACCGCTTATGATCCGCGAGTCGGTGGTTATGTGACAACTTGGCAAGAAAAACGTACAGAATCGGTTTTGCCGTGGCTGCACAGAAAACAGGTTGTCCGATATCCATCGGTACCTCAGCAACCGGCGGCAAGCCAATTGAATAGTAGTGCATTAATCGGCAATCCAAACGCCTCAGTGGTCTCTGACACGTCTGAGCGACGCATTGTCAACCGTTTGTTCCCGGTCAGCACTGTGCCATCCCCCCCGGCACAGGCTGTTCCGGTTCAACAGCATATACCGATTCAAGTCTATCCCGTACAAAATGCACCGATTGCCACTGAAAGTGCTGACTTCCGGCTTCAGACGCCTGATTACAGAGTTGAATATCAACCGCCAACCCCGAATTATGAAGTCCGAAGTCAAAATGGCGTGATTGTGGACGATTTACCGGTTGTCCCCGCCGTGACCATCCCGTATCCGGTTGCTGAAACAGCACCGCCTGTCGCACCGGGAACTTTCAATCTGACACAACAAGAGTATTCGGCAACAATTTCCAGTCAACGTGCCGATGAGCCGCCGACATTGCCGAGCATTGTATCACCGTCTGCGCATCAAGTTTTGTATCCCACGCCCCTGAGTAATGCGCAGTCAGACGGGCTTCAGGCTTCAGACTTCAGGCTTCGGGGAAGTGATTCGCCCCCCCCTTCTGACATCCGAAACCCAAAGCCTGCCACCAACCAGCCGACGCTTGCCCCGTTGCAGTCGGAGGCTGTACCGACTATGCAAGAAACCGTGAGAATGCAACGCGAACTCATTGAAGACAGTCTTTCCGCATCGGAAAGACCGACCGCCGTCGAATTGCCGTCAGGTGCCACTTTGCCGCCGCCTGCGCAGTCGTCGGTGATCCCGTCCCTTGAACTGCCCGCTCGCACCGAAATGCCTTCGGCCAACACAACCGACAGCGGCATCCCTTTCTTGCAATCCCCCGGCGGTGCTTCGCCATCGACGGTGCCATCAACAACGCAACCGGCATCGCCAACATCTTCCGGTTCGCGACCGGGAATGAATCAGTCGCCGACACGCATGTGGCCGATGTATCATTGATTCCGAGCCCGGTCGCAATCAACCGTATCCCTTGCTTACGCCAAAAGTATCTACACAAATATTCCTACTTCAAATCATCAACAGATGTATCAGATGAAACAGATAGAGAAGATAGGTAGAATCATTATCATAAAATAAAGAAAATAAAAAAGATGCCTTTCAATATCAATTTTTATATTTTAAAAATTTGATTTTGT
>Ga0082212_10007993_pt1 | contig 13893 bp, 8 predicted proteins | sample TergutNt197P3_FD_71548 | JGI IMG/M metagenome (GOLD analysis project Ga0082212, IMG submission 71548) | Neocapritermes taracua P3 segment gut microbial communities from Petit-Saut dam, French Guiana - Nt197 P3 | ecosystem: Host-associated > Arthropoda: Insects > Digestive system > Gut ... | reverse complement strand
TCACTTATTACCTATCACCTCCCCCCCAAACGCCCCCTGCGCCTCTGCCCGAGAAAAAAACGGAGCATTTTTTTAGACAGGATTAACAGGACTACTTATCACCTATTACTTATTACCTATCACCTCCCCCCCAAACGCCCCTGCGCCTCTGCGCGAGAAAAAAACGGAGGCTTATTTTTGACAGGATTAACAGGATTACTTATCACCTATTACTTATTACCTATTCTATTACCTATCACCCCCCCCAAACGCCCCCTGCGCCTCTGCGCAAGAAAAAAACGGAGGCTTATTTTTGACAGGATTAACAGGATTACTTATTACCTATTACTTATTACCTATCACCTCCCCAAACGCCCCCTGCGCCTCTGCGCGAGAAAAAAAGCAGAGGGGTTTCTTGCCCCTCACAAAGTAAACATTTTCCTCTTGACAACACGGAACCCCCTTATTTCAAAGGGGTTTCCTGAATGTGGGCGACCCAAGAACAGCCTGTTAACAAATGGTTAATAACTGTTGACGCTTTTTCCTTGCAAAAAATAGATGTTTTTGTTTCGTAAGACCATAACTCCTTTAAAATGAATATGTTAGGACAAAAACAACCTCTTTTTTGGTGTCCCAAAACTGGACTGTTTACACTCAAAACCACTTGTCAATAAAATCGGTAATGAGATGCAAAATCGCAGGTGCAGACGGCATTTCGCTTTGCGCTTGAAGGTACGGATTCAGGGGGGTAAGACTTTGGCTGCGCTTCTCCAGAAGAGCCTTGAAGGCACAGAGACGCGCAAGAGAGGGTAATCCTCCGGTTTTCTTTTCTCGCGCAAAGGCGCAGGGCGCAGATGCTTTTTAGATTGAAAACCCATCCTGTAAAATCTGTTTCACCATCCTGTCTAATTTTAGAACCTGTATCAAATGTGTTTAACCCAATGGCACAGCAGGATTCATAATGGAATGGGACGCCTCAAGATGGGGGGGGGGGGGTACTATTAGCCTATCGTAAAAACCATTTGCCTATCGTGACAAAAAAATTCTTTGAGGTTGGTTGAATACAAGTTCTTAATTTGAATTTTAGAATTGCCATCCCCGCCCTTTTGCCGTAAGATTTATCCCTGTATTTTACTAAGGCAAAAGATGTCAAACCATGATCCAATATTCGATGTGATTGTTGTCGGCGGCGGACACGCAGGGTGCGAGGCCGCGCTCGTGTCCGCAAGGATGGGATGCCGCACGTTGCTGGCGAGCGGCTCGCTTCAGGCAATCGCCACGATGCCCTGCAACCCGTCCATCGGCGGGCTGGCGAAATCGCACCTCGTCTATGAACTCGACGCGCTCGGCGGCGAGATGGGGCTAAACGCCGACCTCTGCGGCATCCAGTTCAGGACGCTCAACGTGAGTCGCGGGCCTGCCGTGCGGGCAACCCGCGTCCAGTGCGACAAGCGCGTGTACGCCCGTCGGATGCAGCAGGTGCTGCGCGAGACGCCGAACCTCACGCTTGTTGAGGACGAGGTAACGGGGCTTATCCTTGATGACGCGCGGGTGGCTTGCCGAGGCATACGCGCCGCGCGGAGCGGGGAGATCCACGCAAGGGCGGTCGTGTTGACGACAGGCACTGCGCTGACCGGGAAGATATTCATCGGCAAAGAGGTCGAGGCGGGGGCAGGAGACGGCCGCCCTGCCGCCGCCCGCCTCTCGGAGTCGCTCAAAAATGCGGGCTTCGGGCTGTTCCGCCTAAAGACGGGCACTCCCCCGCGCCTGCTGGCATCCAGCATCGACTGGTCGGCGGCCGAGCCGCAGGAGGGCGAGACCCCGCCCCCGTTTTTCTCCATAGCGGCCAAAATGTTCCACGTGGAACAATCGCAATCGCGCGCTCGGGGCGGCGAATGTTCCACGTGGAACATCCCTTGGGCGCCAGGGACGGGTCAGTTGCCCTGCTGGCTGACCCACACCACCCCGAAGACGCACGGGATTATCAGGGATAATCTCCCCGAAAGCGCACTGTACGGGGGTTTAATAGACGGCACGGGCGTCCGCTACTGCCCCTCTATCGAGGACAAGGTCGTCAGGTTCAGCGCTGCGCCGCGCCATCATGTGTTTCTGGAGCCCGAGGGGCGCGGCAAAGAGGACTGGATTTACCCGAACGGGCTTTCCAACAGCCTCCCGCGCCATGTTCAGGAGGATATGGTGCGGAGCGTGCCGGGCCTTGAACGCGCCGAATTTGCGGCTTACGGTTATGCCATCGAATATAGCGCGATTGATGCGCGGGATCTCTCGCACGCGCTGGAGAGCCAGCGGGTTTCGGGGCTGTATTTCGCGGGGCAGGTCAACGGCACGACGGGCTATGAGGAGGCTGCGGCGCAGGGCTTCATGGCGGGCGCGAACGCGGCGTTAAACGTTTTAGGGGGAGAGCCGCTGGTTTTAAGCCGTCAGGATGCCTACATCGGGGTGATGATTGACGATCTGGTCACGAAAGGCACGAACGAGCCGTACCGCATGTTCACCTCGCGGGCGGAACGGCGTCTGATCCTGCGCCAGGATAACGCGCGGTATAGGCTGCTGGACGAGGCGGAGCGCCTGGGGGTCTCCCCCGAAGGCTGCCGAGGGCAGACGCGCCGTTTCGCCGCGCTCGTCGAGGAAGAGGTTTCGCACCTTCATGAGGCGCACGATTCGGGCATCCCGCTTGCCGTCCTGCTGGCGCGCCCAGGGGTGCGCTATGGCGATTTGACGCAGAAGAGGCTCGACCTTCCGCCTGAGGTCATCGAGCAGGTCGAAATCCGCATGAAATATCAGGGCTATATCGCGCAGGAGGAGAAAGCGGCCCGGCGGATTAAGGGGCAGGAGGCGGAGCGTATCCCCGCATGGCTCGACTACTGGGCGATACCGGCCTTGCGGTATGAGTGCCGCGAGAAACTTGCGGGTATCCGCCCCGAGAGCCTCGGTCAAGCCTCGCGCATCCCCGGCGTCAACCCGGCCGATATCGCCGTGCTGGCGCTCATCATCAAACGCGGGAAGGTGTCTTGACTCACACAAAGGTCACAAAGCATTTTGGCAGGACTTGAAACCAGATTTTAAAATTCAAAAATTCCCTTCGTGTCCTTTCCTTTGTGTCTTTGTGTGAGGGAAAAAACGGAGGTTTATTTTTGACAGGATTAACAGGATTTTACAGGATTTCCCTTCGGGCGCATACAAGTTTTTTTACCATAGATTACACAGATGGTTTTTTAATCTGTGAAATCTGCATCATCTGCGGTTAAATTAAACGGACGTTTATTTTAGACAGGATTATTTTCGCGCAGAGGCAGGGGGGGCCCGCTCTCGCGATGCGCGACGAGTGGGGCACACAAAGGCGCAGAGATTTTGCATGGTCAACTTCTGAAAAAAACTCCGCGTCTCCGCGCCTCTGCGCGAGAAAAACAGGAGGCTTATTTTTGACAGGATTAACAGGATTACTTATCACCTATTACTTATTACCTATCACCTCCTCCCCCTGCGTCCCCGCGCCTCTGCGCGAGAAAAACAGGAGGCTTATTTTTGACAGGATTAACAGGATTACTTATCACCTATTACTTATTACCTATCACCTCCTCCCCCTGCGTCCCTGCGCCTCTGCGCGAGAAAAAACAGGGGCTATTTTTGACAGGATTAACAGGATTACTTATTACTCATCGCCTTTATATTATGCGACGCAAATTGTTTTCTTTCGCCCTTGACTTTTGAGGGGGGATTCGCAATACTATTTCGCCTTCAAGTCAGAATTAGGAGTTCGTATTATGAAAACCAAGGCAAAAGAGACGGTCAAGAAAGCGGTAGCGAAAAAGACAGTTTCGCCTGTTGCGAAAAGGGAAAAGACGAAACGCGTCGCCTTCTCGGTTCGCGCCAAAGAAGGTAGCAAGGTGTTCCTTGCTGGGTCGTTTAACGATTGGAACCCGACCGCGAAGGAAATGGTTGACAAGGCGGGCGACGGCACGTTTGCCGCAAGCGTCAACCTGCCGGCCGGCACGCACGAATACAAGTTCGTGATTGACGGCATCTGGTGCGCGGATCCGGGGTGCGCAGACTGGAAGCAGAACGACAAGGGTACGCTCAACAGCGTGAAACACGTCGAGTAAATGAATGGCCATGCCTCTGTCCTTCCGCGTCTGGCGGTGACGTTGGGCGATTGCGCGGGAATAGGTCCCGAGTTGGTGTTGCGCGCGCTCGCGGACAAGGGTGTGGCAAAGGACTGCCGCCTGTTCGTGTATGGCAACAGGCACGTGCTCATGCGGGTCGCGGATGCGGCCCGCATGCCTTTTCCCAGTGATGTCACGGTCCTGCCGCGGCCGACCGGTACGGAGGCGTTTCCCCCGACGGGGCATGTCCTCTTCGACTTCCCGTTTGACGCGGCCGGGACGCTCCTGCCGGGGCGCGTGCAGGCCGTCTGCGGCGAACAGGCGCACCAATGGATTACGTCTGCCGTGCGCGACACGCTCGCCCGCCGCACGGACGCGCTTGTGACCGCACCCATCAGCAAAGAGGCCCTGCGCCTCGCGGGCATCACGTTCCCGGGGCATACGGAGATGCTCGGGCATCTGACGCGGACGCCCGCCCCCTGCATGGTCTTTCATTCGCCCGTATGGGTGATGGGGCTGGTGACGATTCACGAGGCGCTGGCGGATGTCCCGCGGCTGCTGACCGCCGAACGCGTGCTGCGCACCATCCGCCTCACCCACGAGGGGTGCGTCCGCTTCGGGAAACCCGCGCCCCGCATCGGCGTGCTGGCGCTCAACCCCCATGCCGGCGAGAACGGCCTCTTCGGCGACGAGGAGGCGCGGGTCATCATCCCCGCCATCGCGCAAGCGCGGTCCGACGGCCTCAACGCCTCCGGCCCGCTCGTCCCCGACACCGCTTTTATAAGGCATGCGGCGGGCGGCGAGCAATCGCCCTTCGACGCATACGTCGCGATGTATCACGACCAGGGCTTGATACCCTTCAAGATGGCCGCGTTCGACACGGGCGTCAACGTCACGCTCGGGCTTCCTTTCCTCCGCACATCCCCCGACCACGGCACGGCATTCGATCTGGCATGGCAGGGGCGCGCCAACGCGGAAAGTTTCCTCCGCGCAATCCGCCTCGCCGCCGCATCACGATAGAAGCTGCTGCAACTTGGCCTGCGATTCGCCGCGTACTATGTCGAAGAGGCTGCGCCCTTCGGTGTCGATGCCGACGACGGCTTCGAGGTTGTCCGCCTCGAACACCCACAGCGCTTCCGCCGCGCCGAATTCGTTGAGGAAGTGGACGCCCTCGACGCGCCTGATGCGTTGCGCCAGCAGTGCGGCGCACCCGCCCGCGGTCTGGAGATACACGCACCCATGCTCGCGGCAGGCGGCGGCGGTGTTCGCGCCCATCCCGCCCTTGCCGATAATCACGCGCACACCGTGCGCCGCGATGACCGCCGCCATGTACGGCTCTTCGCGGATGGAGGTCGTGGGGCCCGCCGCCGCCACGCGCCAACCGCCCCCCTCCTGCGGGACGGTCACGGGGCCGCAATGGTAAATCGCGCCGTCCCGCAACGCGACGGGCGATGCGCCGCCCTCCGCCAAATATTTGTGCAGTCGGTCGCGCCCCGTGAACACGCGCCCGCTGACGCTGACGCGCTCGCCCACGCGCAGCGCGCGTATCGCTGTTTCGGAAAACGGGTAGGTCAATTGCTTGGTCATTCACCGCCTCCGGGGGTGAAGAGAATGCAGAACATGAGTTCGCCGGATTCGGGAGCGACCGCCTCAAAGAACACCCGCGTCATGCCGGGGTTCTTGGAGTCCCACTCGTTCTGCGGTGCGGAGACGTCCTCCGTTTTCCATTCGAGTTTCGCGTCGTGCGTCGCCGCAAGTTTCAACTGCTTTCCTTTCTCGCGCAAAATGATACTACCGACCCGCGCCTCATCCGGCACTGCTCTCGTCAGCATCGACCAGCGCACGGGTGTGCCGGGGACGAGACCGTTCAGCGTATCGGCTAGAGTCAGTCCGCCATCTGCAAACAGTACAGTCCGCAGCACGCTCGATGTGTTCGTGTAAATCCCCGAAAGGTCGATGATCGCAACAGCACCTCCGTCCCCTTCCTTAAACGTGGTGACTTTCGCCGCCCCGTCCGCCTTCTGGAGGCTGTTGCCGATGGTGAGGGTGTTGTGGCTGAAATTGTTGAGGCGGAAAATCTTCCAGCGGTCGCTGCCCTGCCGCGAGTCCCAGAGGTTCATGCCGCGTGACTCGATGCCGTGGTAGCCCTCCATGCCGAGGTCATGCGCCCAGCGCACGCCCTCCGCGTCGAACACGAACGAGCCCGCGTCCATGTGCCCGTGCGGCCCCGAGGGCGACCCCGCCTTCAACCCCACGAACAACGCCTTCGCGTCGTCCCACGACGAGCGCAGCACGACGATCGGCACGATGCCGCCCGGCGACCAGTTCAGCGGCGCCTTGGGCGCGACGCCCTCCGGCACCGGCTGGAGCCACGGCAGGAAGAACGCGAACAGGCGGTTGCCGTAGCCGCCGCCGCGCCGCTTGCAGTACGCCTCGAACGCGCCGCGCTCGAAATACGCCAGCAGGTCAGGGCGATTCAGATGCCGCGCGAACCACCACGTCGAGCTGCTGATGTCGCGCCCGCCGCCGCCGCAGTCCGCATAGTTGAACGTCAGCCCCGACGGCCCCGTCACGATGTCCATGTAGTCCGCCGTCTGCGCGAAGCCCTCGATGCCCGCCAGCCCGAAGTCGCTCCCCAGCACCCCTTGCAGCATCGCGATCGCCAGCACGTTGAAATCCGTGCCGTAGCCCCAGTAGCCCGGCCCCTCGGGGTAGTTCCCGCCCGGCGAGAACGACGCGCGCATCGACAGCGGCAGGTTCACGATGGCGCGGTGCACGATGTCCACCGCCAAGTCAGGATGGTGTTCGCGCAACGCCAGCGCCCCCGCCATCATTCCCGCGTGACACACCTGCCCCCAATTGTTCTTCGCCTTCACCCAGCCGGTCTGCTTCTGCCCCGCGTGAAGCCCCTTCTCCAAGATGACCCCCGCGACGCGCTCCCGCGTGGCCTCGTCGAGGTCGCCGTGAAGCCAGTCATACGCCACCGCCACCGCCAGCGTCATCTCCGCCACATCGAGGAAGTGCGACGGGTTCCAGTCCTCGAACGCCCCCACCGCGTCCATCTCCGCCACGCAGCGTTTGAGGTACTCCCCGTTGCCCGTCAGGCGGTACGCCATCGCCAGCGTCGTCGTCCTGTGCAGCACACGGCGCGAGACGCCCAGCAGCCGCCGCCCCTCCATCTCGCGCGTGCTGGGAGGCTGCTTCAACACCTCATCCGCGCCACGGCACAACCGCTCGATTGCCAGCCGCCCCAGCTCATACCCCTCCAGCTCCGTGCGCAACACCTTGAACCGCGCCCCGTCCGCGAACAGGCACGGATGCCCCTTCGGCGCGCGCGCCATCGCCTCCGCCACCTGCTCTCGCGTGACCTTCTCCGGCTGGACCGTGCCTTGCGCGTTCGCGGCTACGACGGCGAGGAAGGCGGCGAGGGTAAAGCATGATAAGATACGCATAATAAACTCCTTTTCGTAATTCCGAATTTCTCCTTCAAAGAACAATGCGTAGGTTATCAGGATTGCGGGATGTTGTCAATCACGAGATGGCGCCTTATCAAGGCTGAAAGCCCTCGGAGAATATCCAATAGCCAACACGGAATGTCCAATGTCCAAGTTAAATGCGCTGTGGAGGGCGAGCGTCCTCGCGAGCCGCGATGGAATTGTTAATTATGCATTATGAATTATGCATTATGCATTGGCACAAGGCTGGAAGCCCTCGGGAATATCCAATATCCAACACGGAATGTCCAATGTCCAAGTTAAGGTGGCTCGGGCATTCCTGCCCGAGTGCAAGGCAAAGGCAGAAAGCCCTCGGGAATATCCAATATCCAACACGGAATATTCAACGTCCAAGTGGGGTGCGCTTCGGAGTCGCACCCCAATTGGAGGACGCTCGCCCTCCATCGTGAAATCTGTATTTTACAGGACACTTGATACGTCCACCACCCCATTTTTAGGTGTCATTAATTATGACGCAACGCGCAATGTTGGTTTGACATCTCGGCGCATCTGTGCTATTAAATTACGGTTTTACGCAAAAGGGGAATACCATGTTTGATGCATCAGACCTCCGCAAGGGGTTAAAGATTCAGTTGGATGACGGGCAGCCGTACCTGATCACGGACTTCGATTTCAGTAAGCCGGGGAAGGGCCAGGCGATTTACAACTGCAAGCTCAAGAATATGCTGTCAGGCTCGACGATGAGCCGCAGCTTCCGCTCGAACGACCGCTTCGAGAAGCCCGAGCTGATTCAGAAGCCGCTCCGCTTCTCCTACGAGAACGGCGGCGTGTACTATTTCCAAGACGAGAACTTCGAGGAGGTCACCATCAAGGACAACGTGCTGGGGAAGAACAAGTTTTTCCTGATGGACGACATGGAGATCGACGCGCTGTTCTTCAACAACGAGGTCATCGAGGTCGAGTTGCCGAACCTCGTCGAGCGCAAGGTCACGAAGTGCGACGCCGGGGCGAAGGGGAACACCGCCGCGGGCAAGGTCACCAAGCCCTGCACCGTCGAGGGCGGCTACGAGCTGGCCGTGCCGCTGTTCGTCAACGAGGGCGACACCATCCGCATCGACACCCGCACGGGCGAATACGCCGACCGCGTGCGCTCATAAGGGCACGGGGCGGCGCAATGCGGCTGAAAAATTTATCACGTTTCTGCTTGATTCCAGATAGCCCGTTTTGAGATACTTTTATTTTCCGTGATGAGAAGTGTCACAGGGGTGGCACGCAGGAGAGGCAAAAACCGTTGGCGGCTTGTGGAAAGCCGTCATACAAAAGTGGAATCTTCGCATGAGTGATGTACCTGTCGCAAACATCCGCAACTTCGTGATCCTCGGCCACAGCGGGAGCGGGAAGACAACCCTGACTGACGCCCTCGCGTTTAAGCTGGGGCTCAACGACCGCCTCGGGCTGGTCGCCAACGGCTCGAGCATCTCGGACACGTCCGACGAAGAGAAGAACAGGAAGATCACGATTTTCGCGAACCCGTTCTGCGCCGAGTACACGCTGGACGGGCAGCCCTACCGCCTTGTGTTCATGGACGCGCCGGGCTTCATGGATTTCTACGGCCAGGTGCTGGGCGCGGTCCGCGCGGCGGACTTCGCGCTCATCACGGTGGACGCGGTCTCGGGCGTGCAGGTCGGCACGCGCCGCGCGTGGAAGGCCTGCAAGGAAAACGGCCTGTCCACGATCGCGTTCGCCATCACGGGGCTGGACAAGGAGAACGCCAGCTTCTCGAAAACCGTTGACGCCATCCGCGAGGCCTTCGGCGTGAACTGCGTGCCCGTCACCGCGCCGCGCGATGCGTCCGCCGTCGTGAGCCTGCTGGACGACGGCGCGTTGCCCGAAGACCTGGAGGCCTTCCGCACCAGCCTGGCCGAGGCCGCCGCAGAGACGGACGAGAGCCTCATGGAGAAATATTTCTCGGAGGGCACGCTCTCCGCAGACGAAATCCGCAAGGGCCTGCGCGTCGGCATCGCGAGCGGTTCCGTGCACCCGATCTACTGCACCCAGCCGCTGAAGGATGTCGGCGTCAATGAGATGCTCGCGGGTATCTGCGGCCTGCTCATCGCCCCCTGCGACCGCAAGGACGTTGACGGCAATGATGTCAAGGCCGACCCCGCCGCGCCGCTGGTGGCGCAAGTCTGGCGCACGTCGATCGACCCGTTCATGGGGCAGCTCAGCTATGCGCGCGTCATCCGCGGCACGATGGCCCCCGGCGCGACGCTCATGAACAACTCGACCGACAGCAAGGAGACGGTCTCCACGATGCTCCAGATCATCGGCAAGAAGCAGACGCCCGTGGCCAAGGCCCTGCCGGGCGACATCGTGGCGCTGCCGAAGCTCAAAACCACGAAGACGGGCAACACGCTGGCCGCCACAGGCTGCCCCGTGAAAATGCCGGACATCGCGTTCCCGCAACCCGTGATGTTCATGGCCCTCGCGCCCAAGACGCAGGCGGACGAAGACAAGCTCGGCACGGCCATCCACCGCATCCTGGACTCTGACCCCACGCTGCATTTCGAGAAGCAGGCCGAGACGAAAGAAGTCCTCCTCAAAGGGCTCGGCGACGTGCATATCGATGTCACGGCAAGCCTGATGAAATCGCAGTCGAACGTCAACGTTGACCTGTCCACGCCCAAGGTGCCTTACCGCGAGACCATCACGACGAAGGGCGAAGGCCACTACCGCCACAAGAAGCAGTCCGGCGGCGCCGGGCAGTTCGGCGAAGTCTATCTGCGCGTCTTCCCGCGCCGCAGCGATGAAGAGGGCGAGTGGTTCGCCGACAAGACGGTCGGCGGCTCCATCCCCGGCAACTTCATCCCCGCCGTCCTCAAAGGCGTCGAGGAGGGCAAGCTGGCCGGCTCCGTCGCGGGCTACCCCGTGCAGGACATCAACGTCGAGGTTTACGACGGCAAATACCACGACGTTGACTCGAAGGAAATCGCGTTCAAGATTGCCGGGATGCGCGCGCTGCGCGACGGCATGTCCCAAGCCAAGCCCGTGCTGCTCGAACCCATCATGCGCTTGCAGATCACCATCCCCGAGGCGTTCATGGGCGCCATCAGCGGCGACCTGCCGAACAAGCGCGGGCGCGTCCTGGGCATGGAGGCGCAAGAGGGCGAGCAGACCATCAGCGCAGAGGTGCCCATGGCGGAGCTTTTCAGGTACGCGGCCGAGCTGCGCTCCATCACGGGCGGGCAGGGTTCGTTCACCATGGCGTTCGACCGCTACGACATCGTGCCCTCCAACGTCGCGCAGAAAATCATCGCCGAAGCCGCCAAGAACCGCACCGCCGACGCGGACGAATGATCGGGACCCGCCGGGAGCGCAGGGCTTCCGCCCTGCATTCGCCATAAGCAAGGCTTTCAGCCTTGTGCCAATGCATAATGCATAATGCATAATTCATAATGCATAATTAACAATTCCATCGCGGCTCACGAGGACGCTCGCCCTCCACAGCGCATTTAACTTGGACATTGGACATTCCGTGTTGGATATTGGATATTCCCGAGGGCTTTCAGCCTTCACGGCTTCCCGCCCCATTGGCCGCACGCCGCACGCCGCGCCAATGGGGTCTCCGGTCTCGCCCTCCATCGTGAAACCTGTGTCGGACAGAACACCTGCGGAGGGGAATCCTGCGCCGAAATCCCCCTCCGCTGGAGGGGTGGACACCGCCGGCGGACGGGGCGGTTCCATCTGAAATACGCTAACACGAAAGGGGCGGGTTGAACCCGCCCCTTCTGCTTTTCCCGCATCATTCATCGCCTCACTCCAGCAACATCCGCTTGTCCGTCGGCATCGGGAAGGCGGCGCAGGCTTGGCGGGCGGTGTCGCTGATGGGGACGTTCCAGGAGTCGAACACGGCGGCGATGTTCTCGCCCGTGAGCCGCGAGAGGCGCGTGCACCACTGGTCGCGCTTGTCCATGTCGTTCTTCGGGCGCTCGTTGCCGCGTAACGTGCGGTACTCCGCAAACAGTTTCTCGAACGCCTCCCAGCCGTAGGCCTGCTGGATGCGCACGAACATCTCGAGCGCGAGGAAGGGGTCGCGGCACCATTCGTCGTGCGGCTTGCCGTTCGCGACCCATTTGGGGAGCTGGCGCAGGCCGTCCTGCTTCATCCGCGTCTGGCGGGGCGGGAGGCCGCACATCTTCTCCATGTTGTAGAGGGTGAAGAAGTTGACCGTGACCTCGCCCGTGCCGTGGAAGGTCCAGTCGCCGTTCTGGTGGTTGTGGCCGAGCTCATGGAAGAAGCCCCAGTCGCCCTTCGTTTTGAGATGGGCGAGGTTGACGAGCTCTTTGGCCGTCACGTTCGGCAGCATGATGGGGTAGCCGGCGTGCATCCACCCGGCGCACAGCTGCGCGTCGCACACGAAGCGCTCGGGCGAGCGCCGCTCCGTGGGGATGCCCGTGAGGCGCGCGTCGAGGTCGGCCACCTCGTCCCAGTATTTCATGAGCGCGACGGGGTCCTCGACGTTCTGCAACTCCGCCGACGGCACGGTGAGGATGACCTTGCCGCTCTCGATCTCGCCGTAGGGCGCGGGCGAGCGGAGCATCTGCTTCCACGCGGCCGCGTTGTCGCGCCCGACCTTGAACCACGCCGCCTGACAGGCGTTGCCGAGGGTGACCTTGCAGGTGCGCGCGGATGCGTCCACGCGGTCCGGCACGACCACATACAGCAGACCGCCGAAGGGCGTGGACACCGTGGTCTTGGCCTCTTTCAGCGGCACCTCGATGTCCACCTTCGGCGCGCGCACCCATTTGTCGTGCGAGGTCACATTGCACGTCGTCGAGCCCACGCGCAGTTTCAGCCCCAGCTTCTCCGCGCCCGGCGGAAGCTCCACCGTTACCGCCTCGCCCGCCGACGCGAACAGCCCCGTGCTGTGCCAGCGCGGCACGTCGAGGTTCACGTCCAGCGTCTTGCGCCCGCGCGGCGCGCCCTTCGCCACGATGCCGGGGTACGTCGCCGCCGCCGCCGAGGCCTTCCACGGTTTCAGCGGGTTGCCCTGCCACTCGTTGCACAGCGCGATCATCGCCATCCGCGCGGCGATGTCCGCCTCGCGCATCGGCTCTTTCTCCGACGGCACGCGCCCCGTGTCCGCCGAACGCATCACCGCATCCACCGCTTGCGCGAGCTTGCCCTTGTCGCCGCTCGCCAACACCGACCGCGCCGCGCACAGCGTCGTGTTGACCTGCGCGATCACCGCCTTGTCCGCCACGCCCCCCTGCGCCAGCGCCGCCGCCTCGGCGATGTTCACCCCCTCCGGAACCGGCCCCGACGCGAGGTAGCCCCGCGCGTCCGTGCGCCCCGGCATACTCATGTCGATCAGCAGCCCCGCCGGCGCGAGCAAGCGGTTGAACAGGTTGTCCGCCACCAGCGACTTGCCGCCCGACACCTGATGCCACCCCCAGCCGATGCCCGACGCCAGCATCCCCCCGCCGCCCGTGATGAACGCCCGCACCCGCTCGATCTCCTGTGCCGGAATGTCATCCGGGTACGCCACCAGCACCCCCACGTCACCCGACAGCTGCCCCCAGTCCGACAGCTCCGCCACCTCGAAATCACCCATCTGCCGCAGGACGTTCGCAAAGCCCGCATTCTTGAACACCCGCACCGTCTTTCTCCCCTGCCCGACCCAGCCCGCCGCGTTCCGCGCGAACGCCCGCGTGTCCGCCTTCCCGCAACCCTCCTCCGACCAGAACGACGGGTGACCCACCGCCACCACGCGCCCCTTGCCGTACCGCGCCGCCACGGCTACGGGCAGGAACGACCTATCGACCTTGCCCACGACCAGCGCGAACGCATCCTCCCCCCCGCACAACACCGCACCCGGCGCCCCCCCGCTGTCAATCGCCCCCACGCCCTCCAGCAACACGCCCCGCACATCCTCGCCCCGGCACACCGCCGCGAACAGCACCGCCAACACGCCCATCCTGATTGAAGCCTTCATTCCTAATCCTCCCTTTCAATACATCCTACGATACCACACTCCCCACCCGCCCGTCTTGTACAATTCCGACACGTTTGTGTACAATCCCGACATTTTGGGACAGCACTGAGCGAATAGCCCGCCCTATCTCCCCTTCGTCCCCTTCCACCACCAATTTCTAATTCCCAATTTGGATGCCCGCCCCTACAACCCGCCGCCATAACCCGTTGGGTTCCAGCGTGTTGCGCACTGCCTGTAGGGGTCGCGCCCCTACACCGCCCCTACAAGCACCCCCGCAAACGCGCCGTAACCCCCCGCGCCCCAACGGGTTGCGCGGCGGCGCCTGGACCTGAAGGAGTTAGTT
>Ga0082212_10007992_pt1 | contig 13893 bp, 11 predicted proteins | sample TergutNt197P3_FD_71548 | JGI IMG/M metagenome (GOLD analysis project Ga0082212, IMG submission 71548) | Neocapritermes taracua P3 segment gut microbial communities from Petit-Saut dam, French Guiana - Nt197 P3 | ecosystem: Host-associated > Arthropoda: Insects > Digestive system > Gut ... | reverse complement strand
GTTACTGTATGATCGATAACTTTAAGCGGAATGGAAAAGAACGTGTCAATATCGATCTCTGACGGTGGATTCGCCGGCTCCCCGGATTCTATACCCGGTACCGAAATGCCTTCGATTTCTACTTTCGCTCCAAGTGGGGCATCGCCTGAGTCCAGAACTTCGACCCTGGGGCTCCCCTTCCCCTCCTCGTCCGGGGGGCCGTTGTTGTCGTCCGCCGCCAGGAGCATGCCCCTGCTTTCCACTCCCCGGAGTTTCGCGGGTTTAAGATTGTACGCGATGATGATCTTTTTATTGAGCAGTTCCTCTTCCCGGTAATACGGCACAAGGCCGGATACGATTACCCGCTCCTCTCCGGGGGCAATCTGGAGGGTTTCGATGTAGAGCTTGTCCGCTTTTGGATGGCGCTCGATTTTTACTATTTGCGCGACACGGAGATCAAGGGTTTTTGCGAAACGGATTTCCATTGGAATTTCTGCCAACGGCATACTTGCCGACGGCACACTTGCCGACGGAGCTTCCGCGGCACGTTCTTTCTGGCTTCCAGAGTAACGCTCCCGCAATTCCGCGATAGCCTCGTCTTCAAGCCTGGAAAAAAGTACCTCGCATTTAATTACCTCCCGGAGACCCTCGTCTTTTCCAAGATCATCCCAGGAAAGTTTTCCATTTCCTTTTTGATATACAAGATCCTCGCCAAACGTAAGACCGAAAAAAGAAGCGATTTTATCCGCTGCCTGGGGCAGGTACGGCTGAATCATCACCGCGATATCCCGTACAACGTATGTGAGGTTTCTGATAAGCGCCGCGGCCTCGCATTGATCTGCGGCCTCGCCCTGGCGTTTTTTCCAGGGCTCGCCATCCTGAAACGTTTTATTCGCGAATGAAGACAGTTCAAAAACAAGATGAAAAGCGTCCCTGAGATCCGCCTTTTCCAGAGCCGTTGTCACTTTATCTTCGTATTGTGTTACAGTTTTCCAGAATTCTTCGTTTCTGCCGCCTTCCGGAATCTTGCCGTCATAATAGCGGCTAACGAAAGAAAGGGTACGGTTCACAAGGTTTCCCAGGTTGCCGATGAGTTCGCTGTTCACCTTCTCCTGAAAATCTTTCCAGGTGAAAAGTGTATCGGATTTTTCCGGCCTGTTGTAGTAAATATAGAAACGCCATATATCTGCCGGTATTCCGGTATTCATCACATCGGTACCGAAAACGCCGACACCCCTCGACTTGGAAAATTTTCCGCTTTCGTAGTTCAGGTATTCGCTTGAGGACATGTGGTGCAGCATGGTCCAGCTATCCCCGCTTCCCAAAAGACTCGACGGGAAAATCACCGTATGGAAAGGAATATTGTCCTTTCCGATAAACTGGAAAAGTTCTGTTTCACCCGGGCTCTTCCACCAGTAATCGACGAACTTGCGCCAATCCCCGCCTCTTTCATCTCCCAGGTTTCCGGTAATGGATATATACCCTATGGGCGCGTCAAACCAAACGTAAAAAACCTTTTTTTCGTATCCCTCTTTGGGCACCGGGATTCCCCATTTAAGGTCACGGGTAATGGCACGTTCCCGGAGTCCGTCCCGAACCCAGGCCTGGGTCATCTGGATCGCATTGTTTGCCCAAAAGCCGTCTACGGACGCGGTTTTCAGCCAGGTTTCAAGGCGATCCTTGATTTTCGGAAGATCAATATAAAGATGCTTAGTTTTTTCTGCCTTTGGGGTTGAACCGCAGCTTGAGCATTTTGGTTCCTTCAGTTCCGTCGGATCAAGTAGCTTGCCGCAGTCTTCACATTGATCCCCGCGGGCGTTTACAGAACCGCAATGGGGGCAAAGGCCCAGTACATACCGATCCGCCAAAAAACGGCTGCAACTAGAGCAGTAGAGCTGCTCAATAACCTGTTCGCAAATAAAACCCTGCCGGTCAAGTTTTTTAAAAATATCCTGTGTAACTTTGGTATGAATTGGCGTGGAAGTACGCCCGAATCTGTCAAAAGCAATCCGGAACCAGCGGTAAATATCGTCGTGCATTTTGAAGTAGCGGTCACAGAGTTCTCTGGGAGTAATGCCCTCCTCACCGGCCTTGGTTTCCGTAGCGGTGCCGTACTCATCGGTACCGCATACATAGAGGGTTTCATAACCTTTCAGTCTGCAAAACCTGGCGAACACATCGGCGGAAAGCACCTGGATAAGGTTTCCCAAATGGGGAACATTGTTTACATAGGGAAGAGCGGAAGTAATAAGTCTGCGTTTCATTGTTGAATAATAGCCAAAAGAACGGCCTCTAACAAGCTCTGTCCGTTTTATAAAGGGCGGAAGCTTTTTGCCAGATGGCAATTATTTATTGTAATTTATCTCACGCAGAGGCGCAAAGAACACAGAGGACGCAGGAAAAGATAAAAAATTTATCTTCTTTTTGCGCTCTTTGCGCTCTTGGCGCCTTTGCGTGAGATCTTTTTCAAATTAGCAAATATTTTTAAAATACTCTCACGGAGGCACAAAGACGCAGTGAAGATCTTTTAGATAAAGCTCAGAGATTTATGAGCTTATCTTTAAAGAGAAAGCTGTCTTCCATGTTTTGCCGGCTTCGAGGGTAACGGGAAAGAGAGGCATAACGCAGGTGGACTGGTATTCTTCATGGCCGGGAAAACCGGAATGGACATGGAATAAACGCCCGTCAAAGCTGCGGCCCGATTCAAAAACAATTATGCTTTCGTTATTGATATCCTGGAATTCCAGAGTTTTGACATTCCCGATAGTATGTGCGTTAGACGCAATATGTTCCTTTTCTCCCTCATGAAGACTATAGATCCGCAAAAAACCGTCGGTTTCGCCCGGAAAGGAAAGATCCACAGAGGTGCAGAATGTAAAATTCATGGTTTCCGTGCCGGTGTTCCTTAAAACATATTCCAGCGCAAGGGAATTCTTTTTATGCTGCCATGTTTTTACAATTTCTATTTCTCCCCAGGGAAGATCCGGTTTTGGAGGAAGAGTGAAAACAACCCGCCTGTGGACCCTATCGGTATCGGAAACCTTAAATTCTTCCAGTCCACAGAAGCGTCCCCCTTTCACCCCCTCTGTTCCAATATCTTCACTCTGTAAGGCGGCAGGGGCAAGCCAGTCAACAAAGGCGCTTCTCCGTTCGCCTTTAAGGGTTTCTGTCTTTACAGCCAGGGTATCAAGGTAATTCCACGTACAGGGGAGGTAATCCAGCTCGAAAACACCGGCTCCGAGGGTCTTAATGCAACAGTTCAGCCTGTCGTCCTGAAAGATAAACTCCCCTTCCCCATCAAGATCAAAATCAAAAACCGACAGAGAAGGACTGAATTTCTTCTTTTCCCTGATGATTCTTTCCGCCTCAAGGAGGGATTGATAGGCGGCTTTTCGTACCGGAGAATGGAAAAGTCCCGGAATAGAAGGAGAACCCAGGCGGAAGATACCGGAATCCTGGGCCTTCCAAAGCTCTTTTATCGCGGTACGTTTCCTTGTTTTGTCTCCGCGAAGCTGATTTGTAATAAGTGTGTGAATATTCATCATTTTGGCGTAAATGCAGCCGGCCTCCGGATAATCAGCCAGGAACTGCCGGGGGTTGGTTTCGTTTCCGGACCATACGCCGGGAAAATACGCCTTCTTCAGAGATTTTAAATTCTTAAAAAATTTCGACGGACAGGTGAACTTTACCTTGGGGTCTGCTTTTGAAAGTTCCGCAAAAAGATTTTCATAATCTGTTTTTACGACCGGGATAACCATAGTATGGCTCTCGTCATTTTGCGAAAATCCTTCCAGAAATTTTCCCAGAATTTCGAGTGGTTTCCCCTGCGAAAGTTCTTTGCCCAAAGTCCCATACACAGGAAAGACCGTAATAAGTTTTCCCTGTTCTTCGGTGATACAGGGCAGGTATACCCCTTCCGCGTACGGCTCCGCACCGGCTGCGGAAAATTGCAGGTCCTCCAGAAATGTATAACTCATTCCGTAAGAGTTTAATGGCCCCACCAGGTTTTGTTCCCAGGCCAATGCCGGCAGCCAGCAACCCTGGGGACGCTTTCCAAAATGTTTTCTTAAATAATCGGTGAGCATTTCTATTTGCCCGTTTTTATCAGCCTGGGGCAGAAGAGAAAAGGCAGGATTATAAAAACCACCTCCCAAAAATTCCATCTGCTTTCTGGACAACAGATCTTCAATGAGCATAAAAAATTCCGGATGTCTGCGTTCAATCCAGTAAAGGATCACTCCGGAATAGTGAAGCATCATATTGATTCTGGGAAATTTATCCAGAGCCGAGATGAGGGGCTTTATCTCCGTGTTGTAGAGGTTTTCAAACTCTTCATCTGCCGTTCCGGAAGGAAGGTGGCCGTATGCACATAAAACTAAATTCATTTTTGGTTCATCTTCCCTTCCATTTTCCTTCAGTCATAAAATCATAAAATCAAAAAATGAAACATCATAAAATTTAACATATAATATTAAAATACTTCCAGTATTCTGAATAGCATCCCCGCCGCGGAAGCGGATATCAGTGATAATAGACCAATTGAGATAAGGATCAAAGGGCTTCCCCGAAGGTATTGAGGTACCCATTCAAGAAAGGATCTTCTGCGTATCTCGTTAAGTATAAGCATGGTTACCAGGTTTCCTGCGGCAAAAAACAGGGAAAGAATAAAGGCGTCGGCAAAATTTTCCGCGACAGCCAATGCAATCAGAAGGGACGCGGGAACAAGACCGTCATAAGCCGTAAGGGCGGTGAATGTCTTTTTCATGCCGGTAAAATCCGTAAGAGACTGTGATAACACATGTTCCGCAAGAACTTCAAGCCCTATGCAGACTAAAGCGGACAACGGAAAAATCAGAAAGAACACAGAGAATGTTTTCCAGAAAGCCGGTACAACATAGTTAAAGAATCCCCACAGAAAAAGTGCGGAAATAAACTGAATGGCAAATTGAATGTAGGGTAACTCTGTTCTGACATCTGTTTTATTGGCGGCATCGCCGGCGACTCCCGATGCTCCCAGTGCAAAATGGAGAATCAAATTAAATGACAGACTGGAAAAAACCGCCAGGCCCGCTACATAAATCACCATCAGCCTCCAGAAACTCCGCTGTTTTGTTCTCTGAAATAGCGATACACGGCTGTCACATAACCCATAAGCAAAAGCCCGCCCGAGGAGACAGAAATGATTCGCGCGGGAAAGATTGCATTCACATTCACGTCCTGAAAACTAAAAAGCTCTGTAATTCCCTGAGCGCTTCCGGGAAGCGAAAGTGTTCCCATTCCAAGAGGTTCCCGGATAAGGGAAAAAGCAATGATAATTCCCGCCAGGGTAATGGCTTCAAGCAGGGCCCGTGAAACAGATTCAATCATATCTTCAGATTCGAAAGCTTCGTAAAACCCGGACGAGAGACACCATGACGGAACCAGCACAAGAAAAAAAACCGTTCCCAGGATCAACAGTGGATTCAAAAGACTTGTGAAGAGAGCGTAGAGACCGCAGAGAAAGGCGGACAGGAAAAGCAATATCACCATTCTTCCGCGGGAAGGCATGATCGGCCGCGCTGCCGAATAAATCAGAGTTGTAAGCCCGTTCACCCAGACGAGTGCGCCGGCGCAGACAAGGGCGAAGGCAAAGCGGTTAGAAGCCAAAATGATAAGTCCCATTCCGCTTAACGCCGACAGCGGCGAGTGAGAACCCCAAAAAACATGAGAAACAAAACGGCGGTTCATGGTCTAATCCTTTCGATGCGTCTTGCATAGAGTTTCAGAATTCCAGGCGAAATCCCGGAAAGAATTCTTTCCCCATGGCTGCTTAATGGAATGAATTCCTCCACTTTTCCATGTGCCGATACCACCGCGGCGCAGGGGAAAAATGTTCCTTCTGCTATGAAAGAAAAAATAAAAGCCCTTGTTCCATCCGCAATCTGGCTTCCTGAGTCAGGGGTTTTGTCAGCATCATCAGCATCATCAGCATCATCGTCCGAAACGCTCATCTGGCGGGCCGGGACCATAGCGTACCATGCCCCCATAAATGAACCGGATCTCACGGGAGACGGGAATTCCCCAAGTCTGCGGGATTCGCCGGATTGCTCCAGCACCCGGTTAACGGCTCTTACAAGAAAACGGTTTCTGACCGGCTGCGTTACTACCCAGCATATACCTGCTATTAATAAAATGCCGGCAATCCATCCAAAAAAAATCGCGGCGTCTTTTAGAATTACCTTGTCCATTTGCCGGGGATTTTCGCTACTCATGGACTATCCCCTGCCTGTTGTACAATCGCCAGCTTTCCAAAACCCTGACAAGGGGAAGCATGGCGTTAACAATAACCGCCGTAAGAACCGCTCCGTAAGGATCGTCTCCAAAACAGCGAAAAAGAAAAGCGATTCCCCCGGAAGCCGCAGCCGCCAGGAGAATTCCCTTGTTGGATTTGGCCCCGGTCGCGGGGTCCGCGGCAAGAAAAAAGGCCGCTACCAGAGTTCCTCCCGAGCAAAGTGTAAGTATAACATCTCCGTTCCAGAGTCCGGCTCCGTAAGGCAAACCTCCAATCAAACGAACCAGAAAACCGAAAACCGCGAGGTAAACCGCGGGAATCCACGCGCGATTAACCTGGGAAGCGGTGATAACAAGGGTTCCCAACAGAAGCATAAACACCCCACGGTCGGCGATAATACCCGGAAACCGTGAAGCGAAGAGGTCAATATAACCCTCAGGCAGCTCCGCGCTGATAAGTGAAAAAACAGTTTTATTCAGGAATGGCCTTAATGAGGCGTCAAGGGGGGAAGCCGCTGCGAACATGGCCGAGGTTTGCGAAGCCCGCAAGTTATCCGCGACAAGTGACAGAGGCGAGCCTTCGAGGGCCCTGGCGAACTGAACCGGCCAGGAAAAACGTATGAATAGCCAGCCTCCGGCGGCCGGATTGAGCCAGTTGGAACCGAGGCCGCCAAAACTATGCTTTATTACCACTATTGCAAAAACAGACCCTGCCGCCGCGTACGCCGGGGAAATCCTGTTGGGCAGAAGAAGGCTGAGGATCAACGCCGAAGCTACCGCGCTGCCGTCCTTCAGCATCCATGCTTTTTTGTTTTTATTGAGAATCAGAAACTCGGTCAGCAGTGCCGTAGAAACAGCGCTTAATGTTACAAGCAACGACCAATATGAATCAGTTAAGGACGACTGAATAACCGTCATGAAGGCGCAAAGGTTCACAAGCCATATTCTGCTCGCGGTAGACCGGGCCAGGTTTATCTGCGGTTTCTGGTAAGGCTGTTTCTCCAAAGGGAGATGTGTTTGATCGCTCACTGATTTTCTCTCAAGGCAAAGGATGCTATCGCGGAACTCAAGGGGAGCCGGGACGGACAAACTATTTCACAGCAGCCGCAGGCATGACATTCTTTGGCAAGGTCCGCCGATGCGTTGCTTTCGGGATTTTTTTTTCTCTCACTTACCAGAGTGCATTTATACAGTTCTTCCGGGTCAAGGCCAACCGGGCATACACTTCTGCATTCACCGCAGTTAATGCAACTACTCTGATTCTCCCGCTGGTTTCCTTCCAGATGGGCGAAAATCGCGAAACTGGTTTTAATCACCGGTTCATCAAGATAGGTTAACGTTTGTCCCAGAAGGGGTGAACCGGTCGCTATTCTTTTTGGTGCGCCTATAAAGCCTCCGCATTCATCAAAGACGTCTCCTATCCGCTTGCCAAGCCTCACCTTCATAACCTGGGGATTTTTTATCGCTGAGCCTCCTACGGTTATATAGCGTTCCATCACAGGCTTCCTTAACTTTACCGCATCGTAAACCGCTGCCAGCGTCGAAGGTCCCAATATAAATAAAGAACCTAACTCTATCCCTTTTTTCTTTCCGAAATTTCTTAAGACGAGTTCCATTTCCCTGCTGTTCCGCTGGGGATATTTTGAACCTACCAGAATCGTATCAACGGGAAATTCCCATCTTTTTCCGGAAGCCAGAAATTTTTCACTCAATTTCTTTTCTTTACAGGAAATAGCGTATATTATCCGGGTGACCCGGCAGGTCCGGGCGATAATGGCGGCGCCGTCAACCACGGCATCCATTCGTTCCCTGCAGAGGACATAATCAGCCGCAAGCCAGGGATCGTCAAATACACAGCGTACAATCAGGGTAACAGGATCCTGAACAGAAGAAAAAGAAGAAATAATCTCCGCTACCGGCCTGCCCCTGCCTTCCATTTCAACAACGCCAAAATCAGAAATGGTACGCTGTATATCCTGGGCATTCATACCCTCCCAGGGAAAAACCGCTTCCCGTCTTCCCAGCATGTCAAAACTGCCTTCCATGCGTACAACAACAGCGTCCTGCATTTTTCCCCGGGAGTTTTTCCACGAAACCATACGAATGACCCTTCCCGGTACCGATGCGTGGATATTCGCAGAGCCCGGCCCCTTGGCCTTGCCGATGAGCATTCCTTCCCTGACCATGTCACCCACAGAAACAACTGGATAAGCCCGTCCTCCCGAATGCTGGACAAGCGGAATCACGGAGAGAGATGGAAGGAAGGCGGTGACGCAGGAATCACGTGAAGGCACAGTAAAATCGGAAAATGTTATACCACCCCTGGGAAAGGAGTATACTTTTTGTCCGAACGGATTTAAATCGTTCATCATGCGGCAATCCGTTTATCCCAAATGAGGGGAGGCTTTTTTTTGGACGCAATTGCGGGCCGTAGAAAATCCAGTAAACAGATAGCAAAAATAATAACCACCGAAATCCATTCCTTAAACCTAGCTGCCATTGGCGTATTCAGCTGTACTCTCATTTTTGCCGTATAATTCACAGCGAATTCATTATACTTTATCAGAAAATCCATAAGCTTTTCCAGAGGAAACGGAGGAGATTCTTCTTCTGAACCAATGTAGGCAGCGGTACCTGCGATTAATCCATCTTCTCCCAGATAATAACGGAAATAGTCATCCTGTTTAAGAGCCTCATAGCCGTATATATCAGGATCATCGTTCATGGATCTGAATGAAAACGAGCGCTGAAAAGCAATATGATCTTCATATTCTTCACTGCTGATAAAATATCCGGGATCCATGGGACTCATCTCCGATATGCCCTGGGCAAAAAAAAGAGAAACAAGTGACAAAAGACCAAAAGGCAACAGAAGGGGAAAGAGGGAAAATGTTTTCGTCCTGTTGGAAAAAAGCAGGACCGGAATAAACGGCATGTGGTGCATTTTCCGTATTCTTTCCGCCTCGGCATAGAAAGACAGAAGATAAAGAAAGGAAAAAGAGACACAGACTGAAGCGAGAAAAACCGGAGAGAGTACTCCGGTAACGGAAAAAAGCACGAGGAAAAGCAGAAAAACCACTACAAGAATAAAGTTTATCCTGAAGGGCTTAAACAATTCGTCCATACCGTTAAACTTTGAACCGGCATATCCGGGTGTCCGGTTATAGCGTATTGTCGCGAACAATTCTCCGAGCGGTTCCCTGAGCAACTCCCAAATCCCCGTAATAATCGCCGCAAGGATCATCGCGTAAAAACCATAGTAGGATATTGAGAGCAAAAGCGGAAACTGGAAAATAAAGAGCCATCTGGAACGTGATAAAAACAGGGCAGAAAGGCATCCGACGGCAAGAAGAATGAAGTTTAACAGAATTGGGCTCTCATGTCTCAGTACGACAAGGGTGAACGGAATATTTCCCAAAATTGCGCCTAACTTTTTTTCCGTACTTTCCCGGCTGTACCGGGAACCTGTCCCAATCGGGCTGAAAAGAAATCTCTTCCCGTCATGAACAAAAAAAGAACGAAGCTTCACCGCGTATCCGGAATCTCTGGGATCAAAGGCTTCCATTTCCACGGAATAAGAATCCAGGGGAATAAATTTGAACGTACCGAAATCGTCTATCGGGACATACTGGGAAGATTCGGAAACAAAATCTCCCAAACCGTTTTGCGAAATTTTCTCCCGAATGTACTTGTCATTCTCCGATTCATCCACGATCAGAACGGCGCAGCCCTCGCCTGACACAGGCACGCTGATTTTTGTCGAAGTAAACCAGGGTATATTGAGGAAAAACAGAGACGCACCACAGATTAAACAGATGGCTGTGAAAAAAACGGGTGATCTGAAATTCACCGGGGGATTTATAACCATGCGTAAGCGGCAGCAAGAAATAGCCCTAAAAGGGCGCCTACAATTACCTCCGAGGGAGCATGTCCCTGGATCTCTTTTAGGGGTACAAAATCTATTCCCAGTTTTTCGGCCACATGGCTTCCCAGAAAGTTAAGGACTCTTGCCTGAATGCCCACAGCGCGCCGTACACCCATTGCATCCCGCATGACGACCATGGCCATTACAACCGACACCGCGAAGAGGTTTGACCCCAGTCCTTCGCAAAAGGCAACCGATGCCGTCATGGCTGTTACAACCGCGGCATGGCTTGAGGGCATACCACCGGTCCTCCAGAACATGGTTTCCAGAACTTCCTTGACTCCTTTTTTCTGTAACTGAAGAAGGGCGATAATAACTTTAATGAACTGGGAAAAAAACCAGCCCATGAGGGAGGATAAAATTATCGGGTTTGTAAAGAAATCCCTCAAGGAAAATAGTATTTTTGATATAGATAACGGCATCAGGTAAGAATTTCCCAATGAATACGTCTTTTGTCAATGCCTCCCCACAGCTATACTCTTTCTATGGGTATAAGCTTAACCGCTGCCGCCGATGATGACGGGCGCAGGCTGGACAGGATCTTGAGAAAAGCCCTCCGCTTAACCCCCCTGTCCGCCATTCACCGGATGCTGCGAAAAGGGGCGGTTCTAGTGAATGGTAAAGCCGCCGCCGCCGATTGCCGTATCCACGTCGGAGATACTATTACGGTGCCAGGAAAAGCAGGGAATGGGGAGTGGGGAATAGGGAATAGGGAATGGGGAATGGGGAATGGGGAGCGGAGAACCCAAAACCCCTACTCCCTACTCCCTACTCCCTATTCCCTCCCGGAAATCCTCTTTGAAGGGTCAGGACTCCTTGCCGTCAACAAGCCGGCCGGGCTTCCGGTTCACGGTAAGGGGAGCCTTGAGGACCTTATTCTGGCTTACCTTGGGCCTAAACTCCCCCCTTCCCTTTCGTGGAGACCCGGCCCACTGCACAGGCTGGACAGGCCCAGTTCCGGTATCCTCGTTTTTTCCACCAACCTTGAAGGCGCCCGGCTTTTCAGTTCTTTGATGCGCAAGCGTTTAATCAAAAAACAGTACCTCTGCCTTGTTGAAGGGCATATTGAAAAAGCGGAAATCTGGCAGGACGAACTTCTTCGGGATGAAAACCGGAAGAAAACCTCTACAGTCGTGAACGGAAATGATGGAAAGATAGCTTTGACTAAAGTGAGCCCCCTGATAGGAAACTCAGATGTAACATTGATCCTGGCTGATATAGAAACCGGAAGGACACACCAGATCCGCGCCCAGGCCACGAGCCACGGTCACCCTCTTTTGGGCGATTTAAAATACGGCGCCCGGAAAATACACGGGGACGGCTTTTTCCTCCACGCCTGGCGAATGGAGCTTCCCTCTCCCCTGTCCCGCCAGATAGAAGCCCCCCTGCCGGAAAAATTCCTGAAAAAGAACCTCGAACTCTTTGGTGTGGATTTTCCGCGTTTCTTTGTGTAGAGTATAAATAATCATGTTTCTGGATTTCCTTTTTTACAAGAAAATTAAAGTCTTCGCGCTTATAGGAGAGAGCGGTACCGGTAAAAGCTTCCGGGCAAAACTGGTCGCCAAGAAATACGAGATCGATTACATAATTGACGACGGCCTTTTAATAAAAGACGACCGCATCCTGGCAGGGCATTCTGCCAAGAAAGAAAAAACCTTTATGGCGGCGATAAAAGTCGCCCTCTTTGACGAGAAAGCGCACCGGGATGAAGTGGCCAGGAAACTCCAGGGGGAAAAAACAAAAAGAATTCTTGTCCTGGGGACATCGGAAAAAATGGTGAACAAGATCGCCTCCCGGCTCCAGCTACCTTCGCCATCCAGGATAATCAGGATTCAGGACATAGCTACCCAGGAAGAGATTGAAAGCGCCATACACACCAGGCGCATTGAAGGAAAGCACATCATCCCCGTGCCATCCATCGAGGTTAAAAGGAGCTATCCCAACATTTTTTTTAACGCCATAAAAATCTTCAAGCGAAAAAAAGGACCTGTAGGCCTTGGCGCGCCACCGAGTGTTCACGAAAAGTCGGTTGTACGGCCGGAATACTCCAAACGGGGAAAGGTAATAATTTCCGAAGCGGCGCTCAGCCAGATGGTCATCCATTGCGTGAATGAGTACGACAACAGGATCACAATAAAAAAAATTGTAGTCAAAGATGATGAAATGGGGTACAGGCTGGTTATAACTATTGATGTTCCCTATGGCACTCAACTGGGGGGAAACATCCACGAATTACAGCGGTACCTGATCGATAACATCGGACGATATACCGGAATTCTTATTGAAGAGGTGAATATTATAATCGACAAGTTCATCGGAGGATGAGGTTCTACTCAGTTACCCTCTGTTCGGTGATTCTGATTCTGTGACGACGGCTGAAATGCGCTTTTTTTACCGAAACCCCGTGTTCCGCGAATAGAAGTTTTAGCGCGCTGTCAAGTTCCATCCTTGGCGGATTCATGGGAAGTACGAATTTTCTCGCGAGAATAAAGGCGCTCCTGTAACGTACGGCAAGGCTTTCGCCTGGTTCGACAGGCGAATGTGGCGTTCCGTGCCATGGCGCTGCATCTTCAAGATAATCCCGGATGAGGATCGACAAGGCTTGTCCCGGAAGATTTTTGGATTCATCGTTGTTTTTGGACGCGATGGTTTTAAGATACCTGGTTCTGAAACCCGGCACAGTGTTAAAAAGCTCAACCGCCCCCGGCTGGAGATAACGGTATATCCTGAAAGTATCCAGGTCTTCTACAATTTCCGGGGTATGGGCGGAATGAATAATCTTAAATATCTCTTCGGTCAGCCTTGATGGAGAAACGTCCGCGAGAAGATCCAAATGCTTGCGTATCCTTAATCTGAGAAAAAAAGGAAGTTTAAAGCCGGTAACAGCGGCGTACTTGACTGCCCGAATCATGCGCACCGGATCATCGGTGAATATATGGGAAAGGTCTATGAGAGGCCGGATAATCTGTTTTTTGATATCCTTCATACCGTCGACATAATCTACCACAAGCTGTTTCGACGGATCGTAAAATAGAGCGTTCAGGGAAAAATCCCGCCTGAGTACATCTTCTTCTATCGTGCCGAATGTATTGCTCGTTGGACCGTCTTTAGTGGAACGGAAGGTGGAAACCTCGTATATTTTAGTGTCAAAATAGACATGAACCAGACGGAACCTTCGTCCGATGATCCTGGCGTTTCGGAATATTCTTTTTATTTTCCCGGGGCTGGCGGCGGTGACGATATCAAAATCTTTCGGTTTTTTCCCCAGAATGAGATCACGAACCGCCCCTCCCACGATGTATGTCTCGTAACCGTTTGCCTGGAGGCGTTCGGTTATATGCACAGCGTTACTATCTACATCAGATAGTATGATTTTATGTTCATCCTGGGTGTAAACAACCGCTTTTTTTATCAGCTTGCCGTTTTCTTCGGTTGCGTAACGAAATCTCATGAAATTTCAACCTTAGCAATGACGGAGCAACCAGGACAGAAGGCTTTCCTGTACTTCTTCCCGGTTTGTTTCATTCAATGTTTCGTGGCGCGCGTCCGGATAAAGAACGGTTTCCAGATCTTTAATCCCCAGATGGCGGTAAGCGACCACCAGTGAGGCGGGGGTTTCGCCCAAAATACCTACAAGAACGGCGCCTCCTGAAAAAATAAAAATCCGCAGAACCTCACCGACTTTCCTCCTCCTAACACTTTCATGAATGATTTTCCAA
>Ga0082212_10007991_pt1 | contig 13894 bp, 7 predicted proteins | sample TergutNt197P3_FD_71548 | JGI IMG/M metagenome (GOLD analysis project Ga0082212, IMG submission 71548) | Neocapritermes taracua P3 segment gut microbial communities from Petit-Saut dam, French Guiana - Nt197 P3 | ecosystem: Host-associated > Arthropoda: Insects > Digestive system > Gut ... | reverse complement strand
GCCGCAGGTCCTCGACCGCCCGGGCGTTTGTGGCGTCACAGGCCAGGTGAAACCCGCCCAAACCCTTTATGGCCGCGATTTTTCCCGCATGCAGAGCCTCGGCGACGGCGATGACAGCCCGCGTGCCCGTCTGGCCCGCGTATCCCGGCGCATCCGGCGAGGCGGCGGCATCGCCGGGTCGGGCCGTCCACAACTTCGGCCCGCACGCGGGGCAGGCGTTGGGCTGGGCGTGGAAGCGCCTGTCCCGCGGGTCGTCGTATTCGCGTTGGCATTGCGGGCACATGGGAAAACAGCGCATGGAGGTGGTGGCGCGGTCATAGGGCAGGGCGCGCGTGATGGCATAGCGCGGCCCGCAGTTGGTGCAATTGGTGAAAGCGTAGTCATGGCGCCTGTTCGCCGGGTCGCGGATGTCCGCGAGGCAGTCTTCGCAGGTGCTCATGTCCGGGCTGATCAGCGCTTCGCGCCCGGCGGCGCGGCCTGCCCCCAGGCTGCGCAGGATGCGAAAGCCGGACTCGCCCTCAAGCGGGGGAAGCGTTTCTTCCCGGCGGGCGTGTATTTTCGCCAGGGGGGGGAGAAGGGCCGCCATATCCCGCGCAAAGGCCTCCAGGGCCGGCAGGGAACCCTGGATCTCGATGACGACGCCTTCGGGGCTGTTGCCCACCGTGCCGCTGAGGCCGTGTTCCCGCGCGAGGCGGAAGACGAAGGGGCGGAAACCCACCCCCTGCACCTGCCCGGTCAGCGTCACTCTGCGTCGCCGCTGCATGCTCATCCTCCGGCGTTTAGCATAAAGAAACCCGCTTGCACAGGGATGCTTCGCCGGGGTAATCGAATGAAAGTTATAGATATTGATGGAAGAGATTGCATAAGGCTTCATTCGATTGCCCTGGCGGTCTTGCCCATAGCGGCGTTTTGGCATATGCGATTTGAGGAGGGCCTTGAGAATGAAACATGATTCAAGCAGATTGATTCGGCTTTTGAACATGATCAACTTAAATCTGCGCCCCAAGCTGATCCTTATTTTCCTGACAGTGAAGGTCATCCCGCTTATTTTGCTGACCTTCATCGCGTGGGGTCAAATCATATCGCTCGGACGGATGCTGCGCGACATTGCCGTCGAGGACTCCGCGAGGGCGCTGAACGACGGGGCAAGAGAAGAAATAGAGCGGATGACCACCGATATAGCAGCAATAGTGGCAGGCTTTCTCAGGCAACGCGACCAGGATGTGCTGCTGCTCGCAAGCCTCATGCCTTCCGACCAAGTCTACAAAACTTTCTCCGAAAACAGAAAAGGTAATCTGACAAAACAAGGCGAATGGGTACTTGCGCAAGACGGCATGTCATGGGTGAAAAAAGACCCGCAAGCCTACGGCGAGCCGACTCTCACATCTTCAAATAATAAGGAAAATAACGACACACTGCACGGAAGCAGCTTCAATTACAGGCCGCCCAACTATTTCAAGCATGAAAGCGCGCCGCTTTACGATGAGATTACATTTATTGATTTGAGCGGCAATGAAACATACAAATATGTAAACCCCAATTCGCCCAAGCAGAATTATCCGTTAAATCCGAATAAAGTGGATATCTCCAACAAGAAAAATACATATGTCAAAGCTGAAACCTATTTCGCGGAACTTAAGAAATTAAGGCCCGGGGAGGTGTATGTTTCCGATGTGATCGGGGCATATGTAGGCACGAACTACATTGGCATGTACACGCCCGGGGTGCTTATGAATGATGTCCCCAAGACGCATCCCAATTATGATGTGCTGCAGGAGATCGCGCGGCTTCCGGCCGAGGATTTTGTAAAAGCCGCCAAAAAGCAGGCGTATGCCGGCAAAGAAAACCCTGTCGGCCAACGCTTTGAGGGCATCGTGCGCTGGGCCGCCCCGGTGACGGGCGAAAACGGCGCAATCATCGGCTATGTGACCATGGCTTTGAATCATGACCACATCATGGAATTTGTGGACTATATAACGCCCATGATTGAGCGTTATACCGAACTGCCCAGCGCCTATGAAGGAAATTACGCCTTCATTTGGGACTACCTATGCCGCAGCATATGCCACCCGAGGCACCACTCCATAGTCGGCTACAACCCTGAAACAGGCGAGCCGCAAGTTCCGTGGCTGGAAGGCACGATACATTATGAAAGGGATTATAGTAACGGCGGGTTCCTGAAAGACAAAGACGGCAATAAAATCCCGATCCTGTCGGACGGCGCGGCCGTTCTCGCGCGGGACACGCCTTTTTGGCATTGGCATGCCAGCGGCGGCGCCGAATGGCTTGACGCCAATCCCTCATGGAACGCCCTCTCCGGTAAAGCCGCGGGTATGAGCTGGGGCGAATTTTTTGAACTCTATAAGGAAGACCGGGAGATGCTTCCGCAGTTCGGAGAGAGGATGCTCAAAGGCAAAGACGGCAATGCCGTGACGGACGTTAACGGCAGCTATATCCTCGACTACCAGTCACGCGACAAAACGCCTGCGGCTGCGCTGACCAAAGCGGGATTTGTCGGGCTTGACGGACGCTACCTCAACAACGCCCCGCAATGCACAGGCTGGATGGAACTGACGCAGGACGGCGGCTCCGGGTCGTTCTATATCCTGTGGAGCGGATTATATAAGCCGACAACCGCCGGCGCGATTCCCTATTACACCGGCCAGTACGCGCCTGAAAAACAAAACGGTTCCAGGCGCGGATTTGCCTTTGTTGCCATTGGCGCGGGCATTGAGGATTTCACAGCCCCCGCGCGCCATACCGGGCTCTCTCTCACCGCCGCCATCAACCGTAATATGCTCAAGCACACCATGCCGCTCGTTGTGGCGAGCCTGCTCCTGTGCTTGGTCATCATATTGATGGCCACGCTGCTGTCATCCTATCTGACCGGCAATATAAAGCTCCTGATCAACGGCATATCGCGTTTCCGTTTTGGAGAGTGGCAGTTCCGCCTTCGTCTGGACGCCAAGGACGAGTTCGGCACGCTCGCGGACTCATTCAACGATATGGCCGACAGCGTCGCGGACAGCATCAAGGAGCCGTTCATAATCATCAACATGGATCACAAGATCATCTACATGAACGCCTTCGCGCAGGATGTCACCTACAAGACGCTGGATGAGGCCGTGGGAATGCCCTACGACGCAATAAGCATGTACCCAAAAAACTCGGAGTACGACCCCATCTTCGCGCTGCATGAAGGAAGAGACGCCGAAATTCTGTACCGGCGAGGGAACGGCCGTTATTATCAGGGCGTCGCCAGTTATCTTTTTGGACGCGGCGACAACAAGAATGGATACATCATCATCAGCCACGACGTCACCGAAATTGAAATCGCCAGGCGAAAGGCCAATCAGGCAAGCCACGCCAAGAGCAACTTCCTGTCCAACATGAGCCACGAGATCAGAACTCCCATGAACAGTATTATCGGATTCGCCGAACTGGCCGTGGGAGAAGTAATGTCTCCCAAAACAAAAGCATACCTGGACAAGATCACGGAAAACTCACGGCTGCTTTTACAGATCATCAACGACATTTTGGACATTTCAAAAATTGAATCAGGCGCCATGATGTTGGACATTGCCCCGTTTAATGCACATGAGCTGCTTGCCGACTGCCAGAGCATTATCTATCCGCGGGCCATCGAAAAAGACATTGAAATATATTTTTACGCGGACTTGTCCATCAAAAGAAAATTGTACGGCGATCCGCTGAGACTGCGGCAGGTGCTGCTCAATCTGCTTGCCAACGCCGTGAAGTTTACCGAAGCCGGCAAGGTCAATCTTTTCGCAAATGCCACGGACGCAACCGAAGACACGGTCACCTTGTATTTTGAGGTAAGCGACAGCGGCATCGGCATGACGCAGAAACAGATTGCAAAAATATTCGAGCCGTTCGTTCAAGCGGACGTCAGCACGACGCGGAAGTACGGCGGCACAGGCCTGGGGCTGACCATAACGAAGAATATACTCGCCCTTATGGACAGCAGGCTTGAGATAGAAAGCACGCCCGGAGTCGGAACCAGATGCAGCTTTGCCGTAACGTTCAATACTGCGGGTGAAACAAACGAAACAATGGAAATCGATAACGATGTCGTTGAAATGAAGCAACCCCTGTTCAACGGCGAGGTATTGGTTTTTGAAGACAACAAGATGAACCAGCAGGTTGTTATTGAACATCTGGCGAGGGTGGGGCTGAAAACCGAGGTTGCGGAAAACGGCCTGATCGGCGTTGCAAAGGTACAACTGCGCATTGAGCAAGGCGAAAAGCCTTATGATTTGATCTTTATGGATATCCATATGCCGGTTATGGACGGCATTGAGGCGACCTCAAAAATCATGGCGTTGGGAGTGGGAACGCCGGTTGTGGCGATGACGGCCAATGTCCTGTCCGAGGACAGGGATCTTTATAAAAAGATCGGTATGGTCGACTATCTCGGCAAGCCCTTCACAGCGCAGGGACTGTGGCGCTGCCTGCTCCGGCACCTGGAGCCGGTGGGCTTTGTGGACTCGAAAGGTCATGACGATATATTGCTGAACACATTAAAAATAGATTTCGCAAAAAGCAATCAGGCCATATCCGGCGAGCTTGAAAGCGCCATGCGCAACGATGATATAGCGCTGGCGCACAGGCTGGCGCATACAATAAAAGGCAACGCGGGGGTGATAGGCAAGACGGGTCTGCAAAAAGCCGCTGCGGACGTGGAAAGCGCGCTGAAAGACGGCAAGAATCTGGTGACAGAGGTGCAGATGAGCCTTTTCCACTATGAGCTGAACAAGGTTCTCGATGAATTGGAGCCGCTTCTTGAAACTGCGACACATTCCGCTCAGTCCGGCAATATGGATGAGCCTCTTGACGCAGAGGCGGCGCGCGAACTCTTTGACAAGCTGGAGCCGCTGCTCAACATCGGCAGTCCTGAATGCCTGAAACTGATCGACGCCCTTCGCCGCATTCCTGGAAGCGAAGTGTTAATCGAGCAGATGGAGGATTTTTATTTCGGAGACGCGGCAAAGACCTTTGCGGCATTGAAGGAAGCGCGGGATAAAGCGTGAAGCGATGGACAGCACAGGAGAGCGGGTGATGAGCTATACAAATGCGCTGGATAAAGCCCTTGAAATATTTGTTTCCTATTCCGAGCAAGATTTTGAAAGCATCATGTCAAACGGCTTGCGGCCGATTGCGGAAGCGGCGGATATAGACCGCGTCATCGTGTTCCGCATCTGGTCGAATGAACGGAAGGCGGCCGGGGAAGTATATCGATGGGACAAAGCATTGGGCGGAACAGCGCCTATTGACGCGGCTTTACGAGAACTGTCCGCAGGGCCGGCGCTGGAGCGCTGGTTTTCGATCGCCCAAAGTGATGCCTGCGTAAGCCTCCGCCGCAGCGAGTTTTCGGAGGACGAAGCCGCTTTTTTGAACCCGCGCGGCGTTCAGTCCATGCTGTTGGCGCCTGTCTTTACGGAAGGCAGGCTGTGGGGCATCGTCACATTCAACGACAATGCAAACGAGCGGGAATTTGACGGGGACTGCACGCAGTTTCTGCGTTCGGCGGCGCGTCTGTGCGCCAGCACAATTATCAGGAAAGAAAAAACAAAGGCCGCCGCCCTGTCAATAGAAGAAATCAAAACTATGAAGAATGTATTAAACCTGTTGAATGAAATGATTTATGTAACAGTTCCAGAAACCGGGGAGATTTTATTTATCAACGACAGCATGAAGCAACATTACGGGATTGACGGCGACGTGATCGGGCAGGCCTGTTACAAGGTTCTTCAGGACGGCATGAACGAGAGATGCCCTTTTTGCCCCTGTTACCAGCTTGACAGGGATCCGGACAACGCCATCGTCTGGGAGGAACACAGCACCCTGACAAAGCGCGTTTACCGGAATACCGACCGCTATATTGACTGGCCTGACGGAAACAAGGTTCATTTCCAGCACTCCGTTGATATTACCGACTTGGCGCAGATGATGGAGGAGCTCAAACATCAAAAAACACAGACGGACGCATTAAATCAATGGTACCAATCGATTCTGCACTCCATACCGCTTCCCGTTACGGTAACAGACGCGAACATGAACTGGACGTTTGTCAATAAAGCCGTCGAGGATTTTCTGGGTACAAAACTGGAAGACATGCTGGGCAAGCCGTGCAGCAATTGGGGCGCGCATATCTGCAATACTCCCGACTGCGGCATAGCCTGCGCGAAACGGGGCGAGAAGCACACGTTTTTTACGCACAATGAATCGTCTTATCAAGTCGATGTCGAGATATTAATGAACCTTGACGGCTCAGTCGCGGGTTTTATTGAGGTTGTACAGGACATTACCCAAATCAAAGAAATGGAGGCATTAAAGCAGATTCGCGAGGCGGATGAGCGCGTAAGACTTATGCTTGACGCGACTCCCCTCGCTTGCCGCCTGTGGAATAAGGATTTTAAGATTTTCGACTGCAACGATGAAACCGTCAGGCTGTTCGGTTTGAAGGACAAGCAGGAATACATGGAAAGGTACTTTGAACTGTCGCCTGAATGCCAGCCGGACGGAGAATGTTCCCGGGAAAAAACAATAGAAATACTGGAAAAGGTATTCAGGGAGGGCAGGCTGGTCTTTGAATGGATGCACCAAAAGGCGGATGGCGCACTGCTGCCCGTGGAGATAACCCTTGTGCGGGTCAAATATCGCGATGAAGATATCATCGCGGGATACACGCGCGATCTGCGTGAATTGAAAGCGCTGCTGCGCGAGATACAGGACGAAAACGAGAAATTTATAGCGACAGCCCATTGGTATGGGTCGCTTCTTGACGCTGTGCCGCTCGCGGTCACCGTTCAGGATTTGGACAAAAATTTCACGTTTTTCAACGCGACCGCCGAGGAAGCCTTTGGAAAAAGAAGACAAGATATGATCGGAAAACCATGCTGCGTTCTGGGCCTCGACATATGCAACACGGATAATTGCGCCATCGCCTGCGCAACACGGGGTCTGCCGCAGACATATTTTATGCATGACAAGGCATCGTATCAAGCGGATGTAAAGGTATTGCAAGATCTCAACGGCGCACCATCCGGCTATATCGAAGTAATACAGGATATTACCAAGTTGGAGAGTATGGTAAGACGGCAAGCGGAGTTGGAAGCGAAATTGGAGATGGAGGAAATGGCGAGAAATCAGGCGAAAGCCGAGGCGGCCAACCAGGCCAAATCCGTCTTTCTTGCCAATATGAGCCACGAGATCAGGACTCCCATGAACAGCATTATTGGGTTTTCCGAACTGGCCGAGGAAGAAGTGATGTCTCCAAAAGCAAAGGGATACCTGAGCAGGATCATGGAAAATTCAAAACTGCTGTTGCAGATCATCAACGACATTTTGGACATATCAAAAATCGAATCGGGCAATATGGTGTTGGAAACTATCCCGTTTAATGTGCAGGATTTACTCACCGCCTGTCAGAGCATCATCTATCCGCGAGCAAGCGAGAAAGGCATCAAGGTATATTTCAACGCGGAATCGTCCATTAAAAACGAACTGTACGGCGATCCGCTGAGACTGAGGCAGATCCTGCTCAATCTGCTTTCCAACGCCGTGAAATTTACCCAAGCCGGCAAGGTCGAGCTTTTCGCAAACGTCGCGAACACAACCGAAGACACGGTCACTTTGTATTTCAGGGTAAGCGACAGCGGCATCGGGATGACGCAGGGACAGATTGTCAATATATTCGACCAATTTGTACAAGCAGACATCAGCACGACACGGGAGTACGGCGGCACGGGGCTGGGACTGAGCATCACCAAAAGCATACTCGAACTTATGGGCAGCAGGCTTGAGGTGGAGAGCACGCCCGGGGTGGGAACTCAATGCTCTTTTACGGTGACGCTCAATATCGCGGGCGCAGTTGACGAAACGCCTCAAAGCACGAGCGACGCCGACGAAACAAAAAAACCCCTGTTCAGCGGCGAGGTATTGGTTTTTGAAGATAACAAGATGAACCAGCAGGTTATTATTGAACATCTGGCGAGAGTAGGGCTGAAAACCGAGGTGACGGAAAATGGTCTGGCAGGCGTTGAAAAGATACAGCAGCGCATCGCAAAAGGCGAAAAGCCCTATGACTTGATATTTATGGATATCCACATGCCGGTTATGGACGGCGTTGAGGCGACCCCGAAAATCATTGCGTTGGGATCGCAAACGCCGGTTGTGGCGATGACGGCCAATGTCCTGTCCGAAGACAGGGAGCTTTATGAAAAGCTCGGCATGATCGACTATCTCGGCAAGCCGTTCACCTCAAAGGACCTGTGGCGCTGCCTGCTCCGGCACTTGGAGCCGGTGAGCTTTGTGGACTCGAAAGATGATGACGATATATTGCAAACACAATTAAAAACGGATTTTGCAAAAAACAATCAAGACATATTCGGCAAGATTGAAAACGCCATTAACAACGATGATATAAAGCTGGCGCACAGACTGGCGCATACAATAAAAGGCAACGCGGGGCTGATCTGCAAGGCTGATCTGCAAAAAGCCGCTGCGGACGTGGAAAGCGCGCTGAAAGGCGACACAAATCTGGTGACAGAGGCGCAGATGAACCTTTTCCACTATGAGCTGAACAAGGTTCTCGATGAATTGAATCCGCTTCTTGAAACGGCGACAAGTTCCGCTCAGTCTGATACTACGGGTGAGCCTCTTGACGCAGAGGCGACGCGCGAACTCTTTTACAAGCTGGAGCCGCTGCTTGGTTGCGGCAGTCCTGAATGCCTGAAACTGATCGACGGCCTTCGCCGCATACCGGGAAGCGAAGTGTTGATCGAGCAGATGGAGGATTTCTATTTCGGAGACGCCTTGAAAACGCTCATGGAACTGAAAGAAGCCACAGAGTGACATCAGCGCATGTGCAGGCAAATCATGCGCAAAAGCTTGTCAAAATCTATCGGTTTTCCGATATGATCCGTCATGCCGGCCGCGAAGTAGCTTTTTACTTCATCAGGAAGTATATTCGCCGTCATGGCTAGAATAGGAACCCCCGCCCCTTCCGGCGTTCCGAGCGCGCGGATGCGGCGGGTCGCTTCCACGCCGTCCATTTCGGGCATATTGATGTCCATAAAAATAACGTCATATTTTTCCGGGTCTGCCGAGAAAAGCTCAACGGCTTCACGACCGTCAGCGGCGCACACGATGTGCAGCCCCGTGCCCTCAAGCATGGTCATTACAATCTCCCGGTTAATTTCCACATCTTCGACCAGCAGCGCCGTCTTGCCAAAAAAAGATGCCGGGGGATCAGTCCGCGTATCGGGCGCTTTGATTTTCGCACTGAAGGTAAAGACGAATTTTGAGCCCTTGCCAAGTGCGGATTCCACCCATATCTCACCGCCCATCATCTCCACGATGTTCTTGGATATATAAAGGCCCAATCCGGCGCCTCCGAATTTTCTGCTTACACCTCCGTCAACCTGTTCAAAAGCGACAAAAAGTCTTTCCTGTTGTTCTTTTGATATGCCTATGCCGTTGTCGGCGACCTCAACTTGTATTGTAAGCATATCATTTGCCATACTCAGGACAAACGCCTTGCATTGTATGGAACCGTTATCCCCGGTAAACTTGCTGGCGTTGGAAAGCAGGTTTGCGATCACTTGGGCGAGGCGTCTTTCATCACTGATAAGAACTTCAGGTATCGAGGGGTCAATATTGGCTGTAAACACCTGACTTTTCCCTAAAAAAACAGAAACGGCTTCATCGAACACGCTTTTCAGCATGGCTGCGAAATGGAATTCAGAAGGAACAAAGCTGAAATTTCCTTCCTCAATATCGGAAATGTCAAGCACGCCATCAATCAACTGCAATAAATTTTTGGACGCCCCGCCGACTTCCATAAGATAATTTTGTCTTTTTGCCGGGTCGTCCGTGTTTTGAGCCAAAACCGTCATGCCCATGATAGCATTCATGGGCGTTCGCATTTCGTGGCTCATGCGCGACAAGAACTCGCTCTTGGCGCGGCTGCTTTGCTCGGCGCGATCCTTTTCTACGGTTAATTCTGACTTGAGTTTCAGCACCATATCCAAATCATGTTCAATCGTTTCCCGTTCAAAAACCCCTGAAAATACGCTTGCCGCAAGGCAGGCAAGATTGATTGCGCTGTCGCTCCATTCCCCCGCTTCGTTCTCTCTGGAAAAATCCAAAATCGCGCTGAATTCTCCCTTGATAAATATCGGCGCGGCGATGAAATTTTGGAATCTGACCCTATAGGGCGCCATTATCTCCCTGATATGCGGAACGTTGGAGTGCAGGCACAGATCGCCGCCCGTGCTTAAACCGTCAATACATGACAGCACCGGCTCTTCCAGTTTGAGCTTGCCGCCGATACGGGTGTCAAGATGCAGTTTGGGGTCTATCCATTCGTTTGTGCAGGTGAGCGCAACGCCGTCATCATCCAGCCTGAAAAGCAGCACTTGCGCAATCTCCATAAACTCGCCGATCATATGCAGCGTTTTAGTGAGCAGCGCGTCCGTGTGTTCATCGGACAGGAAGCTCTGCGCGATTGATGTCATTAAGACTTGCTGTCCAATCCTTCTGTCCAGCGCGCGCATTTGATTTACTATTTTAATTTGGTTGCGAACCCTCAATTTAACAATAGCGTCACTGAAGGGTTTGGTTATGTAGTCTTCAGCGCCGACGCCCAACCCTTTCATTTCGTCTTCTCTGTCGCTTAACCCAGTTATAAATATAACAGGAATATCTTTTGTTCTGTCAGATTTTTTTAACGCAGCAAGCACCTCATATCCGTTCATATCTGGCATGACAATATCAAGCAGGATGAGATCAGGGCGATATTCATTCGCCCTTTTAATGGCTTCCATCGCATCTCTTGCCGTATAAATCAAATAATCCGCGCTTAAAAGATGATTTAAATACAAGAGACTAGATTTTGCATCGTCCACAATCAAGATACTGTTCTTGCTTTTCATAAAAACACGCCACCCTCCTTTGCTGAAGATACAATTCTTATTGCGCCTTGCACACCTTGTTCCGGCCCATTTTTTTCGCGACGTAAAGCGCGTTATCAGCCCGGAAAATGAATTTATCCACAGAGTCGTCTTGTGACGGGGTTTGGGTGTCCACGCCGATACTGACAGTCACCTTGGTAGGCGTGCCGTCCAGGCAGGGTATTATGGCTGTTTCGCAGTTTGCGCGTATGCTCTCCGCAATCGCCAGAGCGCCGCTCATATCCGTCATCGGCAGCAAAACGGCAAATTCTTCGCCGCCCCAGCGGGCCACAAAATCCGCCGGACGCAAAAGGTTCCGCCGCACCGCATCCGTCACTGCCTGCAGTACCGCGTCACCTTGCGGATGCCCGTATGTATCGTTGTAGATCTTAAAATTGTCCACATCGAGCATCAGCAGGCTGATCGGCGATTGCGTCCTGATTGCCCTCCGCCATTCTTTATTTATTTGCAGATTGAAGCTGCGCCTGTTAGCTATATCTGTCAGTTGATCCATCATGCTCAACCGCTCGATGATCCGCCTTTGATTCACCATTTTGATTTGGTTGCGAACTCTTAATTTTACAATTGTATCGTTGAATGGTTTGGTAATGTAATCCTCGGCGCCCAAAGCCAGCCCTTTTATCTCGTCGTCGCTGCCGCTTAGCCCGGTGATGAATATGACGGGAATATCTCTGCAGATATCCGATTTTTTCAACATGGCCAGCACTTCATAGCCGTCCATTTTCGGCATGACAATGTCAAGTAGAATAAGATCGGGAAAATTTTTATTCGCTTTCTCAAGCCCGTCCTCGGCGTCTCTTGCCGTATAAATCAAATAGTCCGTGCTTAAAAGATGATTTAAGTACAAAAGACTGGATTTTGCATCGTCCACAATCAAGATGCTGTTCTTGCTTTCCATAAAATCGCCATCCCTTCTAGTGTCTAGTTGCAAAAATTTAACTAATAATATATGCTTTCCCCCAACTAAGGGGGGATTATGGCTCGACCGGCAAGGCGCATTATTTGTGATGAGGTAACCAAGTCAAAGCTTATTGAAATTGCAAGAAGTCGCAAGCAGCAGTCAGGGTTGTGCCTACGCGTGAGGATCATTCTGCAATGCCTGGACGAAAAACCTGTGCAAGAAATTGCCGGTACGTGCAACGTGTGTGCTGCAACCGTTATTCGATGGAAAAACAGATTTATCGCAAATGGCTTGCCAGGGCTTTTCGATCACCCCAGAAGCGGTCGCCCCTCTGTTTATCAGGGCGAATTCAGGCAGGCCGTTTTGAAAAAGCTCGAACAGCCGCCTCCAGAAGGATTTGGGCAATGGGATGGAGTGTTGCTTGCGCGTGAGCTTGGGTATTCAAAACACGCCATCTGGCGACTTTTGCGTGAACAAAGAATCAGCCTTGCGCGCAAAAGATCCTGGTGTATAAGCACTGACCCAGAGTTTGTGCCGAAAGCGGCGGATGTTGTCGGCTTATACTTGGCCCGTGACGAGAAGGCACTTGTGATCTGTGTGGATGAAAAGCCGAATATCCAAGCTCTGGAGTTCCGTACGGGCTATGCCGTAAGCTCGGATCGCAAGTTGATACGGGGGTTGGAGAGTACTTATACGCGTAACGGCACAGTAAATCTTTTTGCGGCATTGGAAGTGGCGACTGGGAGAATTCACGGCACGACGACGGACTCAAGCCAAAAGACAAAAAGAGGTTTTTTGTCTTTCATGGACGCCCTGCTGCTTGAGTTACCCAACGCCGAGGAATATCATGTTATTTTGGATAACCACAGCATTCACAAAAGGCATGAGCGTTGGCTTGCAGAGAATGAGAATGTCTTTTTTCATTATACGCCGACAAGTGCCAGCTGGTTAAACATGGTGGAGATATGGCTTGGCATCCTTACGCGAAAATCTTTGCGTGGCGCCAGTTTTACAAGTACTGAGGCGCTATGTGGGCACATCGAAAAATTTATTGAGACCTACAACCAAAGTGCAAAGCCGTTTGTCTGGAAAAAGCGTGAAGTCAAAGGCGCTCAACTTGCAAATAATGTTCGTAACTTTTGCAACTAGACACTAGATAGTGTAGTCATGAGATTGTCTAGATTTTATTTCCATGCTATATTTCCTCAACAGCGAGGGAAATATGGCAATACCAGCACATCGGCGCCATGACATTACTGATAGCGTTTGGGAAAAACTGGAGCCTCATTTGCCGGGTCGTCAAGGCAGTTGGGGAGGCATAGCTCAGGACAATCGCCGCTTTATTGATGCAGTTTTTTGGATCATGCGCACCGGTGCTCCTTGGCGTGATCTCCCGCCTGACTTTGGCGGTTGGAGCAATACTCATCGCCGCTTTATCCGATGGCGTGACAAAGGCGTTTGGGAAAGGTTGCTTGAAGTTTTAATAGATGAGCCAAATTTTGAATGGCTGATGATCGATGCCAGTCACTGCAAGGTTCATCCACATGCGGCAGGCGCAAAAGGCGGCAACCAGGCCATGAGCCGCACAAAAGGGGGCTCAACACAAAATTGCATCTGGCCGTGGATGCGCATGGTATGCCGCTCAGGGCTTTTGTTACACAAGGCACAACAGCAGATTGTACGCAGGCAATTGCCTTGATTGACGGATTTGAGGCGGAACATCTTTTGGCGGATCGAGGATATGACACTGACGCGATTGTCGAGCAGGCAATGCATCAGGGAATGGCACCCGTCATCCCGCCCAAGAAGAACCGCAAGAAGCCGCGTGAGTATGATAAGTATCTCTATAAAGCGCGGCACTTGGTGGAAAATGCATTTCTTTACCTGAAGCAATGGCGCGGAATAGCAACAAGATACGCGAAAAATGCCATGTCATTTCTTGCCGCTGTTCAAATTCGGTGCATTATCTTATGGGCTTCAATCTCGTGACTACACT
>Ga0082212_10007990_pt1 | contig 13895 bp, 8 predicted proteins | sample TergutNt197P3_FD_71548 | JGI IMG/M metagenome (GOLD analysis project Ga0082212, IMG submission 71548) | Neocapritermes taracua P3 segment gut microbial communities from Petit-Saut dam, French Guiana - Nt197 P3 | ecosystem: Host-associated > Arthropoda: Insects > Digestive system > Gut ... | reverse complement strand
TATTCGGGACGACCGCGTGCTGACTTACTTTGATTTGCAACCCACGAAAAGCATCACCGTAACGATTCGTGCGCAGGCAGCCTATTTGGGGCGTTTCTTTATGCCCGCCATCGCTTGTCAGGCAATGTACGACAATACGGTGTATGCGCGAACGGAAGGGGAGTGGGTGGAGGTGAAGAGGTGAGGAGATTACAATTGCTTATTACCGATTGGCATACTATCTCATACAAGCATCACATCATCTAATCTCTAAAAATTGCTATTTTTGCCCACTTTTTTACAAAAAAACAAATTATTAACCGCATTTCTAATTTTAATGACATAAAAATTTAATATTAACTAATAAATAAAAAGCGTTTGCTTTTACTTTTGCTTATTGAAATTTCGACACTTCAACAAAGTACGACAAAAGTAAGGTGTAATGCTCACGTTAGCGTGGGCTTTACGTATTTGTCGTACAGGTCGTCGAAAACCTCAATAAGCAAATAGTAGTCCACGTTTCTTTTTTGTGGAAAAGAAAACCTCAGTAGCAAGCAGGCGCGCATAGGCATACCGATGGCGCACAAAGAGTTTCAATACGAAAAACAACCTTATCAGGAAGATTGCATTAACAATGTGGTTGGCATTTTTGAAGAGATTTATCAAAATCAAAACTTTAATAATGTTATACATAACCATTTGTTGCAAAACAATTATCCTTCCAAAATTTCCGCCCATAAAAACATTGATATAATGATGGAAACGGGTACGGGGAAAACTTTTACCTACATTAAAACGATGTTTGAACTGAGTAAGAATTTCGGCTATAAAAAATTCATTATTCTTGTGCCGAGCGTGGCTATTCGCGAAGGTACGCAAACCAATTTTTTAGATACAAAAAACTATTTCAAAGCCTATTATGCCAACAGTAAGGATAAAGAAATTGAAACCTATTTTTATGAATCGGGAAAAACATCGGAGGTAGCGGGGTTTATCAACAGCAGCAATTTGTCGTGCTTGGTGATGACGCCCGCCTCGTTTAATGCCAAAGACAATATTTTGAATCGTCCGTTGGAAAGGGATCTGTACAGAGAAAATGCGCATACGCTTTTAGATGTGCTGAAACAAGACAATCCCATTGTAATTATTGACGAACCGCACAAGTTTGAAGGCGAAGCGTTTAAGAAGTATTTTTCGGGGTTTAACAATTATTACCTGCGCTTCGGGGCAACATTTCCTATAGCAAACAAAAATATGGATGCGCTCTCTTTGTCGAACATCGCCTATATTCTGGATAGCATTTCGGCATTTCGGCAAAATTTGGTAAAACGCATTACTGTTCATACGCAAGATATTGTTTCAGAAAATCAAACTATTGTGGAAATTTCGGGCAAAACCGTGAGCGTAAATAACTATCACAATGGCGAGTTTTCAGGAAAAACAACGCTAAGAGTGGGTAATAGCTTCAACGGAAAATTGATAGCCAAAATCAATAAAAATAACATCGTGCTGGCTAACGGCGAAATAATTACGCCCGATTACAATCTTTCGGAAGATGCGCTGCGTTTGATGATTGCCGATGCCATTAAAATTCATTTCAACAAGGAGTTTCATCTGTTTTGCAAAGGAATTAAAGCATTGACGCTGTTTTTTATTGAAAATATTCCGCAATTCCGCGATATGCAAAATCCGGTGGTGAGGAGGATTTTTGAGGAGGAGTATGCGAGGGAGAGAAAATTACGAATTAGAAATTACGAATTACGAGTTACACGTGACGAGTTACAAGTTACAAGTGACAAGATACCGGTGGAAGGGAAGGTTCGACAGATGGTTGATTATTTGGAGTATTTGAAAAATGATTTTGATACAGAAGGTAGGCTGCAGGTGCATCAGGGGTATTTTTCGGGAGATAAGGGGAGTGCGGATGAGAAGATTAAACAGGGGGTGGACGAAATTCTTCGCGATAAAAAGAAACTACTCTCCTTTGAAAGCCCTACCCGCTTTATCTTCTCAATATGGGCGCTGCAAGAAGGTTGGGATAATCCTAATGTGTTTACAATATGTAAATTATCGGATAATGGTTCTGAAACTTCCAAACTGCAACAGATTGGGCGCGGGTTGCGTATCTGCGTGAATCAAAATTTGCAACGACAAAATATGGGCGTGCTGAATGAGAATCAAGAACAGTTTTGGGAGGTAAACAACTTGGATGTGGTGGTTTCTAATCAGGAAGTGGGTTTTGTGGAAGCGATTCAAAACGAAATTCTTAAAAATTCTTTCCAACTGAACGACACCTTTACGCGTCCCGATTTGGTGTTGGCAATTCATAAAAAAAATAAATTTAATGATACGGAAATTCGGAACATCATTAAGTTTATGGATGAAAAAACGCTTATCAATTTTGAAAAAACCGATGAAGCAGGGAACGAAGTGTATTCAAAATCGAGCCATTATTCACAAATCATAAAATCGTATAAGGAAAAGCCGGAAACAATTCCGAATACGCTTACCGCCAACCATATTAATGCTATTGAACATCTGTTTACCCACGATATCAATAATTTTGTAACCGATGCAAAGAAATTGCAACGGAAAAACAGCATAAGAATTAAAGATGAACATTTTGATGATTTTAAAACACTTTGGACAAAAATAAATCAAAACTCACTTTATATGATTGATAATTTGAGTGAAGAAAATATGCAGCAACTCATTCACAGCATTGTTAATCAAATTCATACATTAAACATTCAAAAAATATTTCTACATCATAAAAAAACGATTATTCACACCGATGATAATGTTTATTTACAACAGTTTGATGTGGCGGCAACGCCCTACGAATGCCGTGTTGATTATCTGCGGTTGGTGCGCGAGCTGGCAAGCCAAACCAAAACGCCCGTGTTGTTTATCGTGAAAATTATCAACGCTTTGTCGCAAGATTTTAAAGAGAATATGTTGAAAAACGACTTGGCACAGGCGCAAAAAGAGATGGCAGAAATTATTCGCAACTGTTTAATCGGAGATATTAAGGCGCACATCAACTATTGCGGCATTGAAGGGAAAGTTCGCCATATTGTAGCACAAGAGTTTAACGCCGGTTCGCTCGGCAAGTTTCAAGAGCCTGCACCCGACCGGTTTTCGTTGAAGGAAAAATGGATTTTTGAGAATGTGATTGAATACGACAGTGATTTCGAGAAACATATCATTTTGCAAGATGCCGACAATGCCCACATCAAAATTTTCGGTAAAATGCCCAAACTTGAAATTCAAACGCCGTTGGGCAAGTACAACCCCGATTTTTGCTATGCCATTGAGGGACAAAACGGCACAAAAGCGTTTTTGATTGTAGAAAGCAAAGGCTACGATTCTTTTACCCAAATTTCTGAAACAGAAAAAGGTAAAATTGCCTTTGCCAAAAAGTTTTTCGAGAAAGTGAATGAAAAATATAAAACCGAAGGAATACGCATAGTGTATGAAGAACGGATAAACAAGACGGAGTTGGCGGGGCTTGTTTTACGAGCAATTACGAATTAAAAATTACGAATTATATGTAAGATGGAAGTAAATCAAAGTAATCACAAAAATCAATTAGAATCACAGTTCAAACAGCTGGGTTTTAACGTTATGAACAGCAGCGAGCGCGAAAATTCTTTGGAGGAAGTTATTAAGCAACATAGTCCGCAGCTTGTTCGCGATGGAGAGGTGAAACTGTACGAATTGCTAACCGCACTCAATAAGCCTGTGGATGAGAAGGGAAATGGGTACGGGCTGAATTTTACCGGCAGGAATGTGGCGAAAGCCAAATACCAACAAGAAACGGATAAAGTATTGAAGATTAACACCCAATTTTCGCGCAATTTCAACCACACGCAAAATTTTGTTTTCAAAGGCGATAATTTAGACAGTTTGAAAATTTTGAAATCGTATTATGCCGGACTCATTAAATGTATTTACATAGACCCGCCATACAACACCGGCAGCGATGAGTTTGTGTATCCCGACAAATTTAACAAAGAGGAAGCCGAAGTGCTGGGGCTTTCCCATTTGAGCGAAGCAGATATGGACAGGTTGGAGTTTAGTTTTAGCAGTAAAAAATCTCACAACGGCTGGCTCACCTTTATGCACCCGCGCCTGAAACTTGCCCGAGACCTCCTCTCGAAAGACGGCGTAATCTTTATCTCCATAGACGACAACGAACAAGCAAACCTGAAACTGCTTTGCGATGAAATTTTTGGAGAAGAAAATTTTGTTAATGAATTTATTTGGATAAATAATCTGAAAGGCAGACAAATACAGGGTGTTGGTTCTGCCGGAACACACGAATATGTTTTATGTTATGCAAAAAATATTTTTGAAGTAAATGAATTTGTTGCTGATTCAAATTATCTAAAAGAATTAATGCCTGCAACATACAAAGGTTTTGATTATGATGTTTTAACTGATAAGAAGGGGGAGTATGTTATTAAAAATGAACTTTACAATACAAATTCTGCTTTTAATGAAGCAACTCGTCCTAATCTTGTTTTTACAATTTGGTATAATCCAGCAAACAAAAAAGTTGAAACAACAAATGTAGAAGAAGAATTTTTGCAAGATGGATTTATAAAAATAGAACCTCATTCTAATGCAGATGGAATTCATAAGTATCACGCTTGGCGTTGGAGTAGAGAGAAAATTAAGAATGAAACTGATGATTTAGCTTTTATTGTAAATAATGGAATTTGTAGAATTTATACCAAAGTTAGAAATTATAGTACAACAAACTCAAAAGATATTATTACAGATATTTCAACAAGTAATGGAACAAATGATATGAGGAAATTAGGGATTGAAAAATTATTTTCATATCCAAAACCTGTGGATTTGATAAAATTATTAATAAAAATATCCACATCAAACTCCCAACTCATTCTCGATTTCTTTGCCGGTAGCGGCACAACGGGGCACGCGGTAATGCAATTAAACGCCGAAGATGGTGGTAATCGAAAATTTATTCTCTGTCAAATAGATGAGCCTATAAAAGATGAAACATCCTGTTTGTTTTGCGAGGAAAATGGCTTGCCGCCTGTAATATCATCGCTTACTTGCGAGCGGTTGAAGCGTTCCGGAGATAAAATTCTAAAAGAGATAGAAGAACAAAATGCCAAAACAGGTTTTTTTGAAGAAAACAAACAACTATTGCCGGATATCGGGTATAAAGTGTTTGATTTAACTAATGCGCCAAAATTGTCAATGAGTGATAACGGAATTGTTGAATTGTTTGATAATCCTGAATTAACACCCATTGACCGTATTTACAACTTAATCTTTAAGGTGGGTGTGGATAATCCTGCTGTTGCGCCGGTAGAAATTATTAAGGATTGTATGTACGTTGGGGCAAATAATCAAGATGAAATTCCCAATTACTACATCACCAATTCCGCCGAAATAGACAAGCCGGAAAACAAAGATAAGTTTAAGACCGCCCTTCAAACCGGCAAAGTTTATATTGACGGCTGGACTGCCACGCTTAATACTACCTTGCAGGAAACAAAGGATAAAGAAGATAGAGGGAAAATTTGGGTAGTGTTTTAGTACCATATTCTTGCCAACGGTAAATTTATCATGTTGATGAAAACAATAATCAATGGACACACGCATCAAGAGAAAAAAAAACTGGAGTTTGGACAAGTAAGTTAGGAGCAGATCGGGATATTCAACATGGCTCGCCATACACAATAGAAAATGATACTTATGGAAAAGTCTATTGTTTTATGAAAAAGAATTTTTGAACAATCGCTTGCCAGGCAATGTACGACAATACGGTGTATGCGCGAACGGAAGGGGAGTGGGTAGAGGTGAGATAAAGGATTGAAGGATTGAAGGGGTGAAGGATTGATAAGGGGTGAGATGATTAGATGATGAGATGATGTGGGGATTAGATGAGGTGATATTTCCCCCGCTGGCGGGGGATTAAGGGGGTGGAAAATATGGATGTTAGAACTAAAAAACTTGAAAAAAATAGTATTTTAGGTAATATTGACTATAAAGTTGAAAAAAAATCAACTATGTATGAAATATTTACTATTTTCGCGTTTTCTTAATAAATTGTATGATTGAACTTGAAAAGTTTTACAATATTCCGCTTGAAAGTGCTGTTTTACAGAATTTAATGGGCAAATACAAATTTCCACGCAACAAAGTGGCTTCACTTGAAAAGCGTGGTGCAATAATCCGTTTGAAGAAAGGATTGTATGTTGTTTCTACCAAAATTAGCCGTAAACATCTTTCAAGAGAGTTGATTGCCAATCATTTGTATGGACCTTCATATATTTCATTTGAGACCGCTTTAGCATTTTACGGATTGATACCTGAAAGAGTTTTTGCAGTGCGCTCTGCCACTTTCAAACGGGCAAAGCAGTTTGAAAATGAAACCGGATTTTTTGAATATATTACTGTTCCTAAAAATTATTATGCTATTGGAATAACACAGCAGGTTGTTGATAATGAATACACTTACTTGCTTGCCACGCCAGAAAAAGCATTGTGCGATTTGATTTTGGCAACACGTAATTTGCGTCTGCAATCTGTTAAGGCAATGCAAGTTTTTTTGGAAGAAGATTTACGAATTGATTTTTCTGTTTTGCAACATTATGATATGGAAATAATTAGACAATGTATGGAGGCAGGGAGAAAAAGAGAGGAATTAGGGATGTTGTTGAATTTATTGAATCAATATAATCAAATAAATCATATAAAATCATAGTTCAGACATTATGACTACTCCCATTATTGAAATCATGCTTTCATCTTATGAAATTCATACTAAGGAAGATAGAACAAACGCCCTGCACGAAGTTATGCAGCAAATAATACTCGCCGGGTTGTATCGCGGTGGCTTTTTCGATAAGGCAGCATTTTACGGTGGCACTTGTTTGCGGGTTTTTCATGGTATGCAGCGATTTTCGGAAGATATGGATTTTTCGTTGTTACAAAAAGATGAAACTTTTCGTTTAGAAAACTATTTTGATGCCATAACAGCAGAGTTTCAGGCTGTTGGGCGCGAGGTTACGATTACTAAAAAGGAAAAGAAAACGTTAAAAAATGTAGAATCGGCATTTTTGAAAGACACCACCGAAACCTACAATTTGCAGTTTGCAACCGAACGAAATGTGAAAATTAAAATAGAAGTGGATACACAGCCTCCTACAGGATTTGCCACCGAATACAAATTGTTGATGTTACCTTTTTCGTTTATGGTGCGCTGCTATACATTGCCCAATTTGTATGCGGGAAAAATGCACGCTTTGCTGTTTAGAAACTGGAAAAACCGCGTGAAAGGGCGCGATTGGTACGACTTTGAATGGTATGTACGGCATAATGTTCCATTGAATTTTGAACATTTACAACAACGTGTAAAACAGATAAATGCCATTGCCGAAAACGATTTTCCGGTAGAAGATTTTAAAAGTTTCTTAAAAGAACGTATCCTTAAAACAGATATAAATGCCGTAAAAAACGATGTACGCCCCTTCATCAAAAATTATACTGAAATGGATATTTGGAGTGTGGAGTATTTTTTGCAACTTGTTGATATGATAAGTTTTGTAAAATAACCTAATGAAAAAACACCGCCCCCTCCTTTTTCTCTGCCTCCCTCTTTTCGCCCTCTTTCTCCTGTTTTGGTTTTGCCTGCCCAATCCGTTGTTTCGCACTACTTACAGTACAACGGTTTACGATAGAAATGGCGAACTGCTGGGTGCGCGGGTATCGAAAAACGGCGAATGGCAATTTCCGCCAACAAAAGCATTATCAGATAAATATGTAACTTGTTTGCTCACTTATGAAGACCGTCATTTTTACAAACATTTGGGGGTGAATCCGGTGTCGTTTTTCAGGGCAATAAAACAGAATGTGAAAGCCAAAAAAGTGGTGAGCGGCGGTAGCACCATTACGATGCAAACCATTCGGATGGCGCGAAACAAAAACCGAACGGTGTTTCAAAAAGGGGTGGAGATGGTTATGGCTACGCGGTTGGAACTCACTTACAAAAAATCGTCTATCCTTGCGCTGTATGCCTCTCACGCGCCCTTCGGCAGCAACGTAATGGGCATTGAGGCGGCTTCGTGGCGCTACTTCGGGCACCCCTCCACCGATTTGTCGTGGGCGGAGGCGGCGCTGCTTGCCGTATTGCCCAATGCGCCCTCTGCTATGCACGTTAAAAAAAATCGTTCGGCGCTGTTGAAAAAACGGAACAACCTCATCACTCAACTATTTCATTTAGAAAAAATAGATGAAACTACTTATCTGTTATCTTTGGAAGAACCGCTGCCCGACGAGCCGTTTCCGCTGCCTCAAATTGCGCCCTATTTGGTGAGTAATTTGCAAATAGAACACTCCGGAAAAAAGCATATTACCACTCTTGACGCCACTTTGCAAAAGAAAACCGAGCAGGTGCTGCACCGTTGGAACAGAGAGTTTTCTCAAAATAAAATAGAACATATTGCGGCGGTGGTTTTCGATGTAAAAAAAGGAGAAGTGATTGCCTATTGCGGCAATGTGAATTTTGAGGTGAAACAGGCAGGCAATCAGGTAGATGTTGTGCGTGCACCGCGCAGCAGCGGCAGTATTTTGAAACCGTTTTTATACCAACTGATGTTGCAGGAGGGCGAAATACTGCCCAACACGCTCATTCCCGATATTCCGATTATGGTGGAAGGGTTTCAACCTCAAAACTATAACCTGAAATTCGATGGCGCGGTGCCGGCAAGTTTGGCGTTGTCGCGCTCACTGAACCTGCCCGCAGTGAATATGCTGAAACAATATGGTGTGCCCAAACTGTTGGACGACCTGAGAATGATGGGTTTCAACAACTTGCGGTTTCCGGCAGATCATTACGGACTAACCCTCATTTTGGGCGGCGGCGAAGTGAGTTTGTGGGAAGTGAGCCTCGCCTACTTGCGAATGGCGCAATCGGTTGTTTTTTACAATGATAAACAAAAACGGGATAATAGTTTCAGCTGGGGACAAATCCCGTTGTTTACAGAAAAAGAAGCAGATATGTTTAACGCCGGCGCGTGCTGGCAAACGTTGGAAGCATTGATAAATGTGAACCGCCCCGAAGAGATTGACTGGAAAAGTATCCCCTCGATGCGCAAGGTGGCGTGGAAAACAGGCACAAGTTACGGATTTAGAGATGCCTGGGCGGTGGGCGTAACCCCCGAATATGTGGTGGGCGTGTGGACAGGAAATGCAGGCGGCGAGGGGCGACCCGGACTCACCGGCACCGGCACCTCCGCCTTAGTGATGTTCGACATCTTCAATCTGTTAGAGAATACCTCGTGGTTTGAAATGCCGCAAAACGTTTTTCAAAAAGCGGAACTGTGCAAAACCAGCGGCTGTTTATCCGGAAGATATTGCAATGAAACGGAAACTGTTTTCATTCTGCCCGCAGGTTTACAAACCAAAATCTGCCCCTATCATCACCTTGTTTACTTGGATGAAAATGAACAGTTTCGCGTGTTTGCCGATGGTTATCCTGCGGATAAAATGATAAGTAAAACGTGGTTTATTTTGCCGCCTATTCAAGAATGGTTTTATAAGAAACGACATCCGGAATACAAAACGTTGCCGCCGGTTAGCGCGTTGTGCGCTGATAATCAAACCGCATTAAAACCGATGGAGTTTATTTATCCGAACACTTATAATCCTATTCGTTTGTCGAAGCAGTTGGATGGTTCGGTAGGTGCGTTGGCATTAGAACTGGCGCACCGGCAAGCCGATGCTGTTGTTTACTGGCATTTGGATGACGTGTATCTCGGCGCCACGCAATACTTTCATCAAATGAGCATTACGCCAACGGAAGGCAAGCATAAGATTACGGCGGTGGACCAGTGGGGGAATACGGTGAGCAGGGGGATAGTTATTAGATATTAGATTTTAGATATTAGTGATTAGTGATTAGTGGTTAATGGGGTTGCGGATTTTAATACTTCACCACCTTAAAGACCTCAGCACCCACTCTAATAAAATAGATTCCGGCGGGCATATCTTGAATATCAATAGTGTTGCTTCCTTTCGTGAGGGTAGTTTCTTTTATTTGCGAGCCGAGAAGGTTGTAAATACAGGCTTTTACCGGATGTTCATCATTATAAGAAATATTAAGAATCTTATTGGCGGGGTTAGGATAAATGTAAATTATGGATTGTTTTATTTCATTTATGCCAACAATTATGGTAGCGCACAAAGTGATTTCAATTTCGGGGTTGTTAGTGTCGTTACTAATTATTTTAAAACTTCCTGTAAATACTTCATTTTTAGCAGTATTAAAATCGTAAGTTAAAGTTAGGATTTGCGAGCCGTTTGGTTCTACTGTTCCTTCCTCCGGCGAAACCGTAAATTTGGCAGCAAGAAAATCAATGTCTGTTATTTCAAACTCAAGGTCGGCATTACCAAGATTAGAAACAATAATTTGATCTTCAATATATGTAATTTCATCGAGTTCTACGATAGAACTTGTTTTACTTAAACTTATAAAAGGAAGTGGGTCGGGTAGTGTATCACCTGTTAAAATAAACTTGTGCGGATCGGCGCCTCCAATGTAGGGATGGCATTCTCTTCTATCGGATTCATCTTTAGCAAAAACATAGTATTCTATCTGAATATCGTTTGGCAAGCCGGTGATCGTTACTTCCCAAATGTTATCCTCTGAGTATGTCAGATGATAAGGCGTATATGCACCGCCTTCAACTCTTAGATAAACAATTACAGAATCGCTGATTATCTCATTATTACAATACGAATACAACTCTGTGCTAAAAGTTAAACTTCCCGTATTTTCAATTTCTGCGAAATAGGGTTGATGTTTGATATACAACATACACCGGTCGGCGATTTCGTGGGTGCGGCAGTGTAGGGCGTCGGTATCTTCCCAACCATTATAAGAAACTCCAATAATTTGATATCCGGGCATCGCATTTTGATAAGCCTGTATCGCAGCAGCATCATTAGAATTTCCTGTTTGCGGAACAAAAACTTTATTGTTTAATATGAGCGAATTTGTGTAAGGTGTTGCGGTGCCGTAATATCCTGTTGCTCCCGGAGTATAAACTCTATAAACTTGCATAGGAGTACCATAAGGAGATGTAAGCGAAGCAAAATAATTGGCGGCGGCTTCAAAAAGCGGATATCTGTAATCTGATTGCGGCACTTGACCGAGCATAACTTTGTTGGGGGCAAGATATTTGCCCCAGCAATCTATGTGTGCAATATAATCGTCTAACGCATCGGTAAGAAAATGGTAATCTTCAATTCCCATATATTCCAAAAAATGTTGTTGAATTTGTTGCAATGTATATCCTGAGTTTTCAGTAAGCGTAATGGTTGTAGATGCGGCTTGACTTGCGCCGTCATTCATAAAATTACCTCCGGAGTGTTGAAGTGTTGAGGCGTATCTGTCAATTTGCACACCATCGTTGGATAAATAAGTGGCAAGTTTTCCATTAATTTGATTGTCTTGAGGTCGTGGTCTATTATAATTGAAATCGTACATCGCCACTTCACTATTATCCATTGCCATGAACCACGGACCGTAATCGCGTGTCCAGTAACTATCGGTGGAGGAATTTAGAAATTCCACATTATTCATATTCACATTGCCATTTTGGAATGCAGTTTGGGCAGCATTTTGTTGAGAACTACTAACAACAGTAATTACTTTTATATAATCTGCCAATTGTTTAACCAAACTTACGGGAATGCCCAGCGGATAGCGAATAAGCACGGCTTCTGCGGGTTCAAACTCTGCAATGGGGCGCAACTCGCCAACCGGTGGTGGCGTTGGAACAGTAACCGCTCTAATATTGTTGGCTGCTGCCCATTCTATCTCTTCTTGCGATGGCGTATGATACAAGCGAATACCGGCTTCGTTGTAAATGGGTTGTGCAAATAATGAAAGTGCCGTTGCAAAAACCGCAATAGAAAAAAATATAAGTTTCTTCATCGAAAAAAGGTTTTTAAGTTTGGGGTGCGAAATAAGAAAAAAGCATTACCAATTAACCACTAATCATTAACCATTACAAAACTCTGTCAGCACTCCTGCCGTAGATTTTGGATGCAGGAAGGCGATGTTCAGTCCTTCGGCGCCTTTGCGTGGCGCTTTATCAATAAGTTGCACGCCTTTGCTTTCGCATTCTGCCAAGGCTTCCACAAGATTATCCACGCGGAAGGCAAGGTGATGCACGCCTTCGCCTTTTTTCTCAATAAACTTAGCAACAGCGCTTTCTTCGGAGGTGGGTTCTAATAATTCAATTTTTGTTTGTCCTACTTTAAAAAAAGCGGTTTTTACTTTTTGCTCCGCAACTTCTTCAATGTTATAGCATTTTAATCCCAAAACGTCTTCATAATAAGGGATAGCGGCGGAAAGATCTTTTACGGCAATGCCGATGTGTTCAATATGTGATATGTTCATAATTAAATATTTATAAAAAAAGCGGCTGTTGCCGCTTTTGGTGTTATGCTTTGTTCATTCTGCGCTCTTTAATACGCGCTTTCTTTCCGGTGAGTGCGCGGAGGTAATAGATACGTGCACGACGCACTACGCCTCGTTTGTTCACCACTATTTCCGATACGAAAGGAGAGGCAAACGGGAAAATTCTTTCCACACCAATGCCGCCTGATATTTTGCGCACGGTGAATGTTTTGGAGATGCCATGACCGCCAACTTGCAACACTACTCCTTGAAATTGCTGAACACGTTCTTTCGAGCCTTCCACAATACGATACGCAACCGTAACAGTATCACCAGCCTTAAATTGAGGGAACTTCTTTACTTCTACAAAGTTATCTTCCACATATTGAATTAAATCCTTTTTCATCTTCGTCTTTTTTAATCGTTAAAACACTTTTTTATTTGAGGGGTGCAAAAATATAATTTTTTCAATACGAAAAGTTTGCTTTATAAAAATTGTAAAATAATTATCTATTGCCCTCCATTAAATAAGTAATAATTTTATCTTTGTAACGTTACTTGTTTTGAAAATTTATTATGATGAATAAACTCTGTAAACTTCTGATATTCACAATTCTATTATTTTTCATTGGAACTATCCAAAACGTTTTTTCACAGGTTACCTGCACGGCAAGTGCGCCGCCTCAGGTTGCGGTGGGGCAAAATTTCACTTTTACTTTTGCGCTAAACCAACGCGCCCAGCAAATTGCATCGCTACAATTTCCGGGATTTGATATGTTGAGTGGCCCTAACCAAAGTTCCTCTACTTCAATGACTATTGTAAACGGACAAACTACGCAAACCGCCACATATTCTTATTCTTATACACTTCGAGCACAAAAAGAGGGTAACTTTAATATTCCGGCTGCCGTTTTTGTAGTAGATGGCAATCAAGTGAAATCTAACAGTGTGCCAATCAAAGTAGTGGCATCTCAACAAGCGGGAACGCCTCAAACGCAACAGCAACAACAAGGAACGCGCAACCAGCAAACGCAACAGCAGGCTACCTTTGATAAAAACGATGTGTTTGTACGCGCTTCTGCCTCTAAAACAAATCCTTATCAAGGAGAACAAGTGATTGTTACGCACAAATTATATGTTGGGCAAAGCGTGAACGGCGGCTATCGCGTGAACAACGCAACCTTGCCTACCCTAAACGGTTTATGGTCATACACATTAGGAGATCCGAAAGTGGAAAATGTGGCGAAACAAGAAGTTTTGAACGGAAAAAAATATGCAGTGCACGAAATTAGAAAAACGGCGGTTTTTCCGCAAAAAACCGGTGATATTTCAGTTACACCAATGGAATTGGACTTTACTGCAGGCGTTATTGTGCAACAAAGTTCCGGTGACCCGTTTTTCGACAGATTTTTCGGCGGCAGACAAAACACCCAAAGTTTCAATTTGGATGTAAAATCAAATGCCA
>Ga0082212_10007989_pt1 | contig 13895 bp, 16 predicted proteins | sample TergutNt197P3_FD_71548 | JGI IMG/M metagenome (GOLD analysis project Ga0082212, IMG submission 71548) | Neocapritermes taracua P3 segment gut microbial communities from Petit-Saut dam, French Guiana - Nt197 P3 | ecosystem: Host-associated > Arthropoda: Insects > Digestive system > Gut ... | reverse complement strand
CTGCATCTTTATCAATGCTGGTAATTGATTTGGGCGCCCAATCAAAGTCGATCAGCTTGCCATTCTTAATGGTGAGTGTTCCTGTCCCAACTTGTTTACCCCATTCATTGGCGGAAACGATATAGGTACGCCCTTCAATCAGCGGCCCTTTATTTGGATTCGGCACCGGAGGAGAACCAACATTAATATCAGCCATTTCTGTATGGGAATGACCGTCTACAATAATGTCAATGCCCGATACAGCCTTGGCAAGTTCTATGGATGTTGGAGTAACGTTGTCTTCTTTTACAATACCCATGTGGGTAAGGGCAATCACGATGTTTACATTTTCATACTTCTTAAGCCAGGTAACCGCATCTTTGGCAGCTTTAATTTCAGGCCGAAAAGTAAGGCTCGGATCCGGGCTGGAAATATTCGGTACACGCGTCGTGGTAATGCCGAAAATACCCACGCGGAAACCTTCATAATTCTTTACGATGTACTGATTGCCTCCCAGGAATCCTCCGGTAGCTGTTCTAATATTGGATGAAACAAAGGGGAAATTGGCCAATGCGATCTGACCAACAAGTTTAGCATGCGAACCGTCAAATTCATGGTTGCCAAAAGTCGCTGCGTCATAACCCATCATGTTATACGCTTTAAAGTCCGGTTCCGCATTAAAAATGTTGGAATATGCACTACCCATGTTGATATCACCGGCGTCAACCAAAAGCACATTAGCATTAGCGTCCTTGATTTCTTTTACATAAGTTGCCCGTTCAGCAAGTCCGCCAAGCCCGCTTTCAGGCAGAACCCTGCCGTGATGATCATTGGTGTGGAGCAGAACCAATTCGTAAGCCTGATCTTTGACATATCCAGCCGGCGCCTTCTTGACAAGCTTAACCACGGTTTCTGTATCATTTTTACAACCTGACAAGAGAGCGAAAACAAGGAGTAACGATGCAAGCATCTTAAGCGGTACTCCTGACAATCGAGGGAGATAACTTTTCTTCATTTTATAATCCTCCATAAAATTTGATTAATTCATTATAACGATAAAAAAAAGAAATATTCAATATCTATTTTCATTATTGAAAAATCCCACCAAAGGCGCTACAATGGCCCCATGAGTGCGGTCATAACCGAATTCGACATTGTTATCCGTTTGTGCCTGGGATTCGCCGCGGGCGCGATAATCGGGTTTGAGCGGTCGAGCAGGCGGCAGGTTGCGGGGCTTCGCACCCACATACTTATCGCCCTGGGCGCGACCTGCCTCATGCTGCTTTCAATCTGGCTCCCTCAGCAATTAAGCGGCATACGCAGCGCCGACCCCGGAAGAATTGCGGCGCAGGTTGTTTCGGGCATGGGTTTTCTCGGCGCGGGAGCGATCATCCGCCTGGGCGACAACATCAAGGGGCTTACCACCGCCGCGTCGCTGTGGCTTGTCGCTGCAATCGGCATGACCATCGGAGCGGGAATGTACGCCGCCGCCGTTGCCGCCGAAATCCTCAGCCTTATTGCACTGATGGCGCTGAATCCGGTAGAGAGAAAAATCTTTCCCGAAATCAGAACCAAATCACTGGAAGTCCGCTACAATCATTCTTCTGTGCCTGATACCGAATCTGTTTTGAATATACTGAAAAAATTCGGCATTGAAAGCCGGGCTATAAACATCAGGACAGGCAAGAAAAAAGGAAAAAAAACCAGGGTGCGTTTTCTCGTGGGCGTTCCCGATACAACCGATATTTCCAAACTTTCAACAGCGCTTAAATCTTCGGGCGAGATTGACCGCCTGCGGTTAAAAGAAAAAATCTGACGAAGAGAAAGAGCGATGAACGAACAATACTTAAGCGTTAGCGAACTTACCGAACATATTCGCGGCTGCCTTGAAGGTTCTTTTTCCGTTGTCACGGTAGAAGGCGAGCTGTCCAACTGCAGGCCGGCGAGTTCCGGCCATCTGTATTTCAGCCTGAAAGATTCAGGCGCGAAAATCGACGCGGTGATGTTCAGAAACAGATTGAGGACTTTGAGCTTTGAACCAAAAGACGGAATGTTGCTGCGGGTTCGGGGGAGCCTTTCGGTGTACGCCCCCAGGGGAACCTACTCCATTGTCTGTGAAGAAATGGAAGCCGCGGGAACAGGCGAAATTCTCGCCATGCTGGAAAAAAGAAAACAACGCCTCGCGGCAGAGGGGCTTTTCGACACGGATCGCAAGCGCCCCCTTCCCCGCTTTCCGGCGGCTGTGGGCGTGGTCAGCTCGCCCACCGGAGCTGCGGTACGCGACATTCTCAACATACTCGGAAGGCGCGCCGCCGGAATAAAAGTGATTATCCTTCCCGCCCCGGTGCAGGGCGATGAAGCGGCCTCGGTCATCGCGGCGCGGATACGGCAGGCAAACCAATGGAAACTCGCGGACGTGCTCATCGTGGGCAGGGGCGGCGGCTCTCTGGAAGACCTGCTGCCCTTCTCCGATGAAGAAGTTGTCCGCGCAACGGCGGAATCGGATATTCCGGTGGTCAGCGCTGTAGGCCACGAAATTGACTGGGCATTGAGCGACTTTGCCGCTGACCTGCGCGCGCCCACTCCTTCCGCTGCCGCCGAACTGGTCAGCGAGAGCCGCTTTGCCGCTGTGGAGGCGATTCAGTCAACTGCGGAAGGACTGGAGAACGTTATACGCACACGCCTTGAAAGAGCCAGGCTCCTGCTCAAGCCCTTCAGCGCAGAAGACATGGAGTACCGTTTCAGAACCATCCTGCAGCCGCGCCTGATTCGCCTTGACGACGCCAAAGATGAACTAATCAAGGCGGTTTCCGATCGAAGCGCCGCTTTAAAGAGCAAACTAGAATTGGCGGCTGCTGTTTTAGAAGCCGGAAGCCCCCTTGCGGTGATGGAGCGCGGCTTCTCGGTTGTGACAGATGCCGCCGGCAGGGTTATCCGCAACTCTGCTGATGTAAAGAAGGGAGATCGCCTCTGCATCCGGCCGCGAAAAGGGATAATTCACGCGATAACAGAAAAGGTGGAAACATGAATTTAACCACGAACCACACGAACACCACGAATGAAAACAAAAAATAAGGAGAACGTATGGCGAAAAAACCAGCGCCGGCCAAAAGCGGCGGAATGAAAAACTTTGAAGAGCGGCTGGAACGCCTGCAAACGCTGGGCGAGCAGATTCGCAAGAGTGATATCCCGCTGGACGAGGCGCTCAGGGCTTTTGAAGAGGGAATCCGCCTTGCGCGGACGCTGGAGCAGGAGCTTGAAAAAATAGAGAACCGAATCGAGATACTGATGAACTCAAGCGAAGCGCCGCTCGAAGAATCCCCCGAACTGGAACTTTTTAATGCCGGAGATTGACGCCCGCATCAGGGTGCTGCCGCCCGAAGAAGCAAGGCGCATTGCCGCAGGGGAGGTGATCGACCGCCCTGCCGCTTTGGTTCGGGAGTTTCTTGACAATGCCATTGACGCGGGAGCCTCCGACATCGAAGCCTCCATAGAAGAAGGCGGCGGCAAAAAAATAGAGATTGCAGATAACGGAGAAGGCATGAGCCGCGATGATCTGCAATTGTGTTTTCTGACCCACGCTACCAGTAAGATACGCGGCCTTGACGACCTTGACACTGCGCGGACTCTCGGCTTCCGGGGAGAGGCTCTTGCCGCTGCCGGCGCTGTTGCACAGCTTGAAATTATCAGCAGCACCGACGGCAGGGAGGCGTGGCGCCTTGAAACCGGCCCCGGAGAAAGCCGCCCTCCCAGACTGGAACAGACACAGCGCACCAGGGGCGCAACAGTCAGGGCGCTGAATCTTTTCGAGAGCATCCCGGCGCGTAAACGTTTTCTGAAAAGGGAAGGAAGCGAAGCCGCTCTCTGCCGCCAGGCTTTTCTTGACAAGGCGCTTGCCTTTCCTTCGATCAATTTTCGTTTTGTTCAGGACGGCAAACTCAAGGATTATTTTCCCGCTGTCCCTTCAAAAAAAGAGCGGTTTGCCGCTGCTTTTTTTGAAGGGAGGGAGGCGAATTTCCTGCACGAAATAAATGTTAAAGGTTCCGGCTTTTCCGCGGCAGTGGTAATCGGCAGCCCCGAATTGTACAGGAACGACAGGCGCCTGCTCTACGTCATTGTCAACGGCAGAAGGGTGCAGGATTACGCGCTTGTCCAGGCGATGGAATACGGCGTGCAGGGCTGGTTTCCCAACGGAACGCATCCGGCGGGAGCCCTCCATGTAGAAATCGATCCGTCTCTCGCGGACTTCAACATCCACCCCGCCAAACGGGAAGTGCGCTTCCGTGATCCCGGCGCAATACATCACGCTGTCTCAGGGGGGTTAAGGGGGTTTTTCGAAAAGACCTCACACGGAGGCGCAGTCGAACCTTCGGTTCGGGCGCGAGGGACACAAAGAGAAAAATTTATATATTCTGAAAGAAAGCAAAGCGGCTCTGACCCGGAATTAGAATTAATACATAAAAATATTATTTCTAATAAAGATGCAGCAAGAAGTAAAGACGAAGAATTTACGGATTACGCGCATATCTCCGCGCCTTGCGAACCTTCGGTTCGACGCCTCCGTGAAATGTTTTCTGAAATAAACTCCGTTCGGGAAGCTCCACCGGCTTATGGTGAGGCGCGTTATGTTGGCAGGATCTTCGGGCTTTTCATTCTCATCGAATGGGGGCAGAGACTTTATATTATCGATCAACACGCGGCGCATGAACGTATTTTGTATAACCGTTTTCTTTCGCAGCCCATTCCCAAACAGGAACTGCTTGCGCCCATTCCTTTTTGCACGGAGAGTGAAGACGATGACCGTTTTCTTGAAGCAAAGCGCGAAGAATTGAGCCGCCTCGGCGTGGAGATCGAAAAAGACGCAGACGGCTGGAGCATTCAGGCGCTGCCCGCAGATTGGCGGATGGGCGACGCGGCCACAATAAAAGAGATTCTGGAACTGCGGACAGCCGGAGAAAATATGGCGAAACGCTGGGCCGCGGCGGTTTGCTGCCGTCAGGCTCTGAAAGACGGCGATTATCCCGACGACCAAACCGCATTCGCCCTGGGTAAAGAAGCCCTTGCCCTCCCCGACCCACACTGCCCTCACGGCCGCCCAATCTGGACCGAGATCAGCAGGGATGCGCTGTTCAGAGCTGTTAGACGGAATTAGTGTATAAAAAAGTATACATCTGACTATTTCATAAAAAAATAAAAAAACCCTTGACTTATATTTATACTTTTGTTATACTTTACAATATGAAAACAGCAATTTCTTTACCTGACATGGTTTTTTACGCAGCAGAGAATACCGCTCAATATTTGGGAATCTCAAGGAGTGCATTATATGTTAACGCCTTGACTGATTATCTGAAAAAAAACAATCGGGAAAATATTACTCAAAAACTAAATGAAGTATATGGTAATGATGATTACTATAAAGAATTTGAACCAATTTCAAACGCTGGGCTTGAGAGCATAAGGGAATTAACGAAGAATGATACGTGGTGAAATCTGGCGGGCGGAATTTGGAATCCCTTACGGAAGCGAAGCAGGTTTCACCCGCCCGGTGTTAGTTGTACAGGATGATGGTTTCAATATGAGCAGAATAAAAACAATTATTGTATTGCCTTTGACAACAAATTTACGTTTATTGGACGCGCCCGGTAATGTATTTTTGCGGAAAAAAGGAACAAAGTTAACAGATGATTCGGTAATAATAGTTGCACAAATTTACGCCATAGACCGCAGCAGGCTTAAAGAAAAAATATCAAAAGTTTCCAAAGAAACAATGGAACAGGTAGAATTAGGCATGAAATTGGTTTTAGGAATAAATCAGTGACGAATTATTCCTGCCTCACCCTCAGGTTCCACACGCGCCCGGCGGCAAGGCCCCAGCGCTGATTCACATAGGCGGAAAACGCCTGGGCTTCTGCGGTAAAGGCGGCGGCAAGGGCGGGCCATGTACCTGAGGCTTCGTTTTTTTCGGGAAGAACCGTACTCCTCCAGGAGGACTCAAGCCGCTGCGGCAGGTTCCTGCCGAAATAATCGGCTGCCTGTGATACAGGCTGCTGCAGTATGTGGGCCATAAATTCGTTAATCAACAGATACTCGTCCTTTGTATCGTACTGCTGATACTCAAAAAATGAGATGATAAATCTTTTGGCTGTTACGGGCAATCGCTCCCACCGGGAGCGGCTGAAATTGCGAAAATCTTCATCAATAAAAAACAGGCCGTGGAATCCTTCGTGGGTCATAAAACGATAACGCAGATAATCGGGCGATTCCCTTGAGATCGAGATAATCCCGCCCCGGCCTGCCGCAATCCCCGCGCTGCTTTCGCGGATAATTCCTTCTTTAAGTAAAATCCTTTCAAGTTCCCTTTCTTCATCAAGCAGGGGGAAATTGGTTGTGCGTGCAATGTCGAAAAAACGCGCAAGATCTTCGGCGCGGTAATCGTGGGCGTTCCAGCCGTGAAGCGCCGCGATCTCCCTGTCTGATGCGAGACGGCCGCGGAAACCGGCTTTCTCAACAAAGAAGGCAAGGCGTTTCAAAAGCCTTTCCTGCACCGCATAATCTGCCGTATCGAAGATCAACAATGAGGGAAAACGATCCCACCTGAAAAGTTCAAAGTTTGAATTCCGCCGGTTCTCAACAGGCCATTCAAGGACTAGGCCGGGATCCGCGCTGATTGGTTCGGGAAAAACCGGAGGCGCCGGAAAACTCAACCTGAACGATTCTATTCCGTCTCCCGAAAGAACCGCCCGATCCACAGCGGGGAACATCGCAGGGATGCGAATGGTATCAACACCCGCAAATGTTTCAAATTTGCGGCCAGCGATTTCCAGCGCCGCCCTGCCGGACGGAACAACAGCCTCAATTTCAGCCCCCGGATGCGATCCGAAAGAAGCCGGTATTTCAATCACAAAGGCTCCGTCATCGCGTCGGTACGCAAAAGGCCCGGTGAAAAAATGATCGTCTAACTCATGATAAAAACCCAACCACTTCTCCCTGAACCGCACCGACCTGATTCTGAAAACCGGCGCCTCCTGCGAATCGTTCTTCTGTGCCTTTTCATTCGGCTCAAGCGCAATACTGAAACGGCCTGAAAAGGAATTCTTGATAGGTACGGAATAGTGAATAACGTTCTCACCGCCGATTCCCAGAAACGAAAGATCCATCGGCAGCTCCCAGGAAGAGCCGCCCGTGTTAAGCGCAAGAGAGTATCTTTCCTTTATTGATTGGGAAGGCGGAATAGAAAAGTCATACTCAATTTCGAGTGATAAACCGGGCGCAAGGGCAAGAGAATCATCAAAAAGATAATCTAGTTTTTGAGGGCGGGAAAAATCCAGCAAGCCTTCCCGCGCTTTGCGGCTTTGGGCAAGCAGGGGAGCACCAGCCCCCCGCACCGGAAACTCAACCTGTTTATTGCCTGTACAGGATAAAAAGATAAGAATACCAAAAGAAAAAAATAAAAACCTGAACAGAGACGGCCGGCGGATCATTCTTATAACAGAACGATTTTCTGCGCGATGAGTTTTGCGAGGTGGAATCGCGAGTCAAAGTCGATGCCGGAACCGTTTTCCAGAAAGGTTTCAAATTCGCCGACAAACGAGCCGGGCAGTATCGGCAGTTCGCATACCTGTTTAAAATAGGCCCGGTGAGACGGCTCAAAACGCCGGTTGATGCAAAATAGCGTAAGGCACGCGGTTTTGATAAAACCCGCCGATGCGATAAGGTAGTGGAACTTGTCGCCCTGAAAACAGGCGGCGCCCAAATCCGACAGAAAATGTTCCATCTTTGACTGAACCGTATTACGCATCTCCGCCCAGAACTGATCCCCGATGTTGGTAAGCCGCTTTCTGACATCGTTTATCCAGTTGGTACGTGAAAAAATAATCTCGCAATTCACCAGGCGGTAAAAACCATAAGTTCCCGAATCTTTTATCAGCCACAGAGAATCGGTTTTGGTATCGGCAATGTTCACCAGTTCATCAATTTTTTTGGTTTTTTTATACTCAAGCCGTATCGGAATATCCCCAATCAGAAAACGATCTTTTGCGTTTTGACCGGAACTTTCAAAAGCCGCCACATCATCGCCGTACTGACGGCATCGTTCATCTGCACCCGGAATGGGAGCCGAACAGAATACGTCCATAATAAGCGCAAAATACGGATCCAGTGTATCCGACATGGCGGCCTCATTCAGCGTAATACATTCCACTCCCGGCCAGGACGAGAGTATCCCCGTAAAACGTTCTACCAGCAATTTGGTCTTATATTTCATATTGATTCCCCATATACTAATATAACATAGGATTGTGATTTTGGAAACTCACCGGAAAAGAACACAAACGCTCCTTGTCCTTGTCCCCCACCGCGATGTCCGGCAGGAGATGCGAAAATACAGCGAATCCTTGTTCATGGCCGGATTCGCCGGCGCGTATCTTTTCCCCTGGGCCGCCCCTCTGGCCGTTCTTTCACGCCCCCTCAATGCCGATGAGCTGAAACACTGCGCCCGCGCCGTAAGGGAAGCAAGCCTTTCCGCAGGAGACGGCAGGATCAACGCAGCGGAAATTGATATTACCGCGTTTCCCGGGTGCAGAAATGGGGAAAGCAGGTCTGCGCTTCTCGGGCTTCGGCTTGATCCTTTCCTCACGGGGGATGTTATTGGTAAAAAATTACTTGAGGGATCTCACACGGAGGGCGCGGAGGTACGGAGTTCACGGAGGAGGATTAAGAAATTAGAGATGATGTTTTTTTCACCATTGATAATCGGCGCGTGCCTGCTACCCTCAGCCGAATTTGACAAAGCGGCTCTGCCCCCCGCGCCGCAGTTGTCCTTTCGGGCAGCGGCTGCCGCCAACATGATCTGGCGGCCGATGGAGGCAGTTGTTCCGCTGCAAGGCGCAGGCGGAGCAGACAGCGGCGGTTTCGGCTGTAAATGGAAAATCGGAAAACCCTGCTGGCTTGCCCCTGTCAGGAAAAAATCATGACAGATTTCTTTCGCATAACAAATGATTCTGTTCACATTGATATAAAGGCGTTTCCGGGTTCCCCCAAAAATGAGTTTACCGGGATCAGGGAAAACCGTCTGTGCGTCCGCATCGCCGCCCCTCCCGAAGACGGCAAAGCCAACGCCTGCCTGTGCGGTTTCCTCGCCAAAACACTGGGCTGTGCAAAACGGGATGTTGTTCTGGTTAAGGGAGAAAAATCAAGATTGAAGACAGTTGCTGTCCCGGTGGAGTATGTTGAAAAATTGAGAGGAATTACAGGTGATATCTAAAGAGGGCCAGACGTGAAGGGCGAGTGCCTGTTACCTGGGCGTATTCCTATATTCAAAATAATTTTCAAGGCAAATTGCACATAACGTCATGGGTATGCGCCGTTTGTCTTTACTTTATTGTTTGATATTTTTCATTTTAATTTTTTTATAGAATTTTCTATAACCCCAAAATTTTCAAAATTCCTTCCTGTGCTTTATTAATTTCATCAGGTGTAATTGTACCAATTTTTTCCCTAAGACGTTCTTGAGATACTGACCTTATCTGAAAACAATCTATTGAAGAAATTTTACTAAGTCCATTTTCTTTGTTTGGTTCAATTTTTATCATCCAAGGGGCTATACTATAATGGTCTTTCCACCCAGTAATTGGAACTATGACTTTCAACGGCAACCTACCAAGTCCATTGGCATTAATAATTAATGCTGGGCGAGTTTTATTCATTTCAGCCCCAATAGTAGGTTCCAAATCAACAAGCCAGATTTCACCTTGGTTCATAAAAATCCTCACAATCAAGTTGAGTAAATATTGTTAATTCCTTATCGTTTTTATAGTCATCATATAAACGATCCGCTGCCATTTCCAGTGTTCTCTCTTGACTATTGAGGCGAATTGAGCGTATTATTTGTTCAACAATGAACATTCGCTTATACGCTGGTAAGTTGTCTATTTCGTGAATGATTGTAGCCGTTTCCATAAAACCACCTTTCAAAAAACTCAATTTTTGCGTTGTTTGACGAAAATATAACTGTATTTTCCAGTATTGTCAATTCTAATTTTGGTTTTTTTTCCTACTACGAAAGAACATCATCCATATTAGTATGGAAAAAGCAGTAAGTGGAATAAATAGTCCCAAACCTATTCCCAAATAAGTCAAGAAATGTTGCCAAAAAAGGATGCATATAATTCCATTAAATTCTCCTTATCCTCATATTATACAGTTTCTATGATTTTGTAAAGTCATTTATATGGATTTTCTTTAGTTTGATCCAGATAAAAAGCCACGCCAGAGCAAATGGCACTTAACGTGCCGGCTGTAAACGACATTTTTTTGCGCCCGATGAGGAAAAATGCGAAGCATTTTTACGTGCACAAAAAAAATATGCTGGAACAAAACACCACAAAGGGGGCTGAAAGCCCGACTGGTGTTTTGCGGAACCCGAGCCGCCGTCGAACCAAAGGTTCGCAGGCGGCGAAGCGCTAACCGTTTGTTATGTGCCGTTGGTTGACCTCAATATAATTTTAAGTCCTTATATATTTTTGCAATATTTGTATAGTCCATATCGTCATGCAATAAATATAAGTTGTTTTCCATTGCTATTTCAGCTATTAATAAATCTATTGAACTTCTTATTGTTATGCCTTTTTTCCTACAATTCATAAACATCAATGAAGCATTTTCAAATGATCGCCTTCCATATCGTAGATCATAAAACGGTAAAGTATTTAAGTATTCCATTAAAAGTTCATATTCCTGTTTATTTCTAGAACCTTGTAATAATTCTTGATAAACATAATTACAAATTCCATAAGGTATATCATTATCAATTATATAGTCCATTTTTTCATATGGAAGTCCATCTGCTATTTTGAAATACCCTATAAGGACGGATGTATCTACGAGAACCATTTATTGCCTCATAGTTTTATAGTCATAATTATCAATGAAATTTATTTTTCCTCTTAAATCTCTTATGTTTTTTCTTTTTCTATTGTTTACATATTCCATTAAAGCTATTTCAATTAATTCTTTTTTTGTAGAAATTGACTGGGAAAATTTGAAAGCCTCGTCCACCAATTTATCATTTAACACAATATTTGTCCGCATGATACACTCCTTATACACATTATAATACACCAAAACCCGCTTTACAAGTCTTTTTTGAAGAATTTGAGAAAATTTTAATCAAAATAAACCGAAAATAAGACGATTTTAGAATAATAGTATGATATTTTATACACCATTTAACCAATGGCACATAACGTTTGTTAGGCGACGTTGCACCGTACATTATTATACCAAATTATATTTTGGTTAATTCTTATTCAAACCAAATACCTTACTTCCTAATTTTTCTTTATATAATTTTTCATATTCTATTACTTCATTAGGACTTAAATTACTAGGTAATGTTTGTAATATAGTAAATTGAAAATTGTATTTATAATTGTTATTATTTTTTATAAGATCGATTAACAAATCATTTCCACCAGAACCTGTTTTGACATATTTCTTCCACCTACCCCATATCCCATTTTCTCCATATGCAGAACCTATATATTGTTTGCCAGTTTTTTTATCCAATATGAGATATATGCCATATACTGAACTTAATTTGTTTTTCCAAATATAATTTGCATCAGAATTATTTACTATCCGTTCTAATTTTTTGAAAGGAAGAACAAAATCCAAATATCCAGAAAAATCCTCTACAAATCCTTTTGGTTTTATTTCAATAACTTCTTTATCACATTTATTTTGAACCCAAACTCTTGTGTTATTTCCCCAATCTATTATAACCCTTTGTTCTAAATCTTCAAATTTCTTTTGTTTTTCTAATAAATAATAAATTGCCGAATTAAAATCTTTGCTATATAATTCCTTTATATATTTATCAACACCAGCCTTATTTGCACTAATTTTTCCATTTACTTTGAATATTCCACAAAATAAAGCTTTTGTTGATTCTTTAGCGATAAATGAAATCAAATAATCGCACTCGAATCTTTCTTTGCCATTAATACATTGATATTGTTCGAATAAATCATTATTTAAAAGTTTTTCAAAAATCTCATTTGGCAATTTGTGGCGAACAAGTTTAAAAGAACAATTAAAATCAAAACTATAAGCTTTTAATAAATCAGAAAAACGTATCATAATTTAGCGTAATCCTCCAAAATAATTATTGTATTTTACTTTGCAATATCAAAAGTTACATAAACTGTATTTTCCAATACAATTTTTCTACCAGCAGGTAAATATGAATCAGAAACTTCAGAACTATATTCTGCTTCATCTTCCATTCTTGAATTACTCCTAGAATAAACAGAGACAGAATCCCGATCTGAAATAGTATTTGCTTTAACTATTCTTACGCCAGCCAATGTTGCATATTGTTCAGCCTTTTCAAGAGCGTTATTAAAAGATAATTCTCTTACAGTTTCCAAATGTTTTTGCTTATTTTTTAGGCCATAATCAATATCGCAATCATTGAGAAATTTTAATGATGCTATTTCTCCAATAATTTTTCTTGCTTTTTCTTCGTTTTCCTTTGTAACGTCCATTTCAATATTAACTTTCTGATCCACATCATACCCTAAAAATTCGTGAACATTATTTTTCCACTCATATTTTGGACCAAATCTCAAATCAACAATATGAACCAGATTTTCTTCAATACTGTGTCGCTTAATTAATTCAAAAAGTTCCCTCATATTTGAATTAATGCCTTCCAATGATGTTTTCATATTATTTGACCGGCAACCTAATGATATAGAAATATTTAGATAATTTGGCTCGACAAAAAGCTTCCCATATCCAGTAACAGAAATAACATTCTCTCTTTCATTCGTGTTTAAAACCTTCATATAATCCTCCTATATATAGTTTATAAAAAAATATATTTCATGTCAATATATCCAAAAAAATCTAGGTGCAATGTTGCCTAACACACGATTAACGCTTCGGCGGCTCGGGGTTCCGTTCGCTAGATCGCCTAAAGGCTCCCGCGTCAATCTTCAATGTTATACGATATTGCCGAGACAGAAAAACTAATATCGTGTCATGAATTAAACAGAGGATAAAGGCAATTGAGTTTAATCCGGACATTTGTTGTAGAAAATCTCCAGTTGAAAGTAAATTCTCTTCTCTAGTAACTCTTCCCTCTTAACCTATTTTCACCGCCTGCATCTGGGCCTTTACGCAGAGTTCCGCCGCCTTAAATGCGTGTTCCTGGGTCATGGCGTTTTCTGTGCGGTTCAGGCAGTCAAGGATCAGCTCGCCAAAGTAGGGATAGCCTACCTGCCCTTCAACATTGTAGTACGTTTCCTCGTTTTTATTTGCCAGATATACATTGCCGCCGTGGCTTTCCTTTTCACCTAACTGCATATACTTGCGCTGTTCAATAAAGCCCTCGGTTCCCAGAATGAAAGAGCGCCCGTCACCCCACATTTGCAGGCCGTCGGGGGTGAACCAGTCAACGCGGAAATAATGGGTCGCGCCGTTGTCACCCACCAGAACAGCGTCGCCGAAGTCGTCAAGTCCCGGGTATTGGGGGTGATTGTAATTGGCTATCTGGCTGCGGACTATCGTAGCGTCTTTTACTCCCGCGTAAAAAAGAAACTGTTCTATCTGGTGGCTGCCTATGTCGCAGAGTATGCCGCCGTATTTTTCCTTTATGAAGAACCAGTCCGGCCGTCCTGCCGCGCCAAGCCGGTGGGGGCCAAGACCCAGTACCTGTATCACCCTGCCTATTGCCCCCTGCTCAATAAGCTGGCCGGCAAAAACGGCGCTTTCAACATGAATACGTTCGCTGTAGTAAACCATGTATTTTTTGCCGGTTTCTTTCACTTTTGCTTTTGCCGCGTCGAGCTGCTCCAGAGTGGTAAGCGGCGCTTTGTCGGTAAAATAATCCTTTCCCGCGGACATGACCC
>Ga0082212_10007988_pt1 | contig 13895 bp, 12 predicted proteins | sample TergutNt197P3_FD_71548 | JGI IMG/M metagenome (GOLD analysis project Ga0082212, IMG submission 71548) | Neocapritermes taracua P3 segment gut microbial communities from Petit-Saut dam, French Guiana - Nt197 P3 | ecosystem: Host-associated > Arthropoda: Insects > Digestive system > Gut ... | reverse complement strand
GCCTGTGAGGTTCGGGACTCGGGCAATTGCCATGTGGTACACCGCGCCGCTCGAAGCTTTCGCAACTGTAGCGGTGAGCCCTGCGCTCCTTTGCTTGGGGATTATGACCCCGTGCGCGCCGGCTGCTTCGCATGTCCTGATGATAGCTCCGAGGTTGTGCGGATCCGATATCCCGTCACACACTACAATGAGGGGGGCTTCCTCTCTTTCCCGCGCAACATCCAGTATGTCGCCGACGGTGACGCTTTCCACGCAGGCGGCTGTGGCGATGACCCCCTGATGCGCATTGGTGACGCTCATGCTATCGAGCTTCCGCTTATCCACATTGGAAACAACAACACCCGAAGCCCGCGCCAGCGATGCTATATGCCGCTGTGTCGGGTCTGTGTCGCCTTTGATGATAAAGACCTTGTCAATAGGGACCCCGGCCCGGAAAGCCTCGATAACGGCATTCTTCCCTTCAATCGCGCCTGTATCCCGGTGAATGTCCGGGTCCATACCTTCCGACCCCGGACTTCGCCGGTTTGCGGGCCGCCCATCGTCGCCGGGCCGCCCACCGTCGCCGGGCCGCCCGCCTGCCGGATTGAAGCCTTTCTTCAGCGGGGGCCTTCCACCGCCCTTGTTTCTCCCGCTATACCCATCATACATATTTTCAGAGATAACCTTTGAGCGTGTCGACCATGTCGAGCATCTCCCACGTAAACCCGGCTTCTTCCCTTCCGAAGTGGCCGTACGTTGCGGTAGCCCGGTATATCGGCCTTTGTAAATCAAGCTTCTTAATTATTTTCGAGGGCCTGAAATCGAATACTTCCTTGACGATGTCCGCTGTTTTCGAATCCTCAAAAACGCCAGTCCCCCTGGTGTCGATATACACAGAGACAGGTTGGGCAACTCCTATCGCATAAGCAAGCTCTATCTGACATGCCCGTGCAAGCCCTGCGGCTACAATGTTTTTCGCTGCATATCGCGCCATGTATGCGGCGCTGCGGTCCACCTTCGAGGGATCCTTGCCTGAAAACGCCCCTCCCCCGTGGCTGGCGTAGCCGCCATATGAGTCCACAATGATTTTCCGCCCGGTCAGCCCCGAATCGCCCGCCGGGCCGCCTATAACGAAGCGCCCTGTCGGATTGATGTGCATCTTTGTGTTTTTACCGATGAGATCCGCCGGCATCACAGGCTTTATCACACACTCGATTATGCTCTCCCGCAGGTCCTGTATGCTGATATCAGGTTCATGCTGCGTCGATACGACGATTGCCGGGACGGAGACGACATTATTGTTGGCGTCATACTCCACCGTGACCTGGCTCTTGCCATCCGGGCGCAGGAATTTCAGCTCGCCGCTCTTCCTCAGCCCGGCCAGCCTTTTTGTGAGGGCATGGGCGAAAGAAATAGGCGCGGGCATGAGTTCCGGCGTTTCATCACAGGCAAACCCGAACATCATCCCCTGGTCGCCGGCCCCTTCATCGTCGCTGTCGTCATTCGCGCTATCGACGCCCATCGCAATATCCGGGCTTTGCTCGTCGATTGTGGTCAGCACGGCGGAGCCCTTGTGGTCGAAACCCAGCTCAGGCCTTACGTAGCCTATCTCACCTATTGTGTCCCTGACAACATGAGGGATATCGACATAGCAACTCGTCGTGATCTCCCCCATGACCAGGACCATACCTGTCGTGACGATTGTCTCGCACGCGACCCGCGCATTCTTGTCCCCCGTCAGTATCGCGTCCAGAACCGCGTCCGATACCTGGTCGCAAACCTTGTCAGGATGCCCCTCTGTGACTGACTCGGACGTAAATATCCTGTTCGACATAAACCCTTGCCCCCTTCTTCGGCTTTATTGCTAAGCAAGCTATATGAAAATTGGTATACAAACTAAACGCAATCATACAACATAATACAAATAATGTCAAACCATCCGCCGTCTGCCTGTGAACTGTTATTGCCGTCTACCCATGAACTGTTACCTAATGAAAAGCGGGGTGAAAATTCGCCGATCCGCGCCATCGGCACACGGTTGAGGTCCTGCCCCCGGCTGCTTTCGGATCAATCTGTAAACTTACAAACATTTTACACACCCCATACGCTTTACTGATATTTTACCCAACTCCTACGTGCTAGAATGCGTCACGTTACACAGGTAAATACAAAAAATAAGGAGTATTAGTAAAATGAAAAAGACCGTTACCTTGATTTCACTGTTGCTTGCTTTCGCGCTTGTCCTGGCCGCGTGCGGCACGAACAGCGATACAAACGCGGGCGACGACTTCGGCGCCAATTCCACGAACCAGAGCAACAACAGCAGCAGCGATTTACCGGACGCGGGCAGCAACAGCAGCGACTCCACGAACCCGGGCAATAGCGGCAGAGACAATTCCCCGGCCCCGGCGCAAAGCAACTTTGACTCGACGAGAAACATCTCGATCCTGGCCCGCGAAGACGGCAGCGGCACAAAAACCGCGTTTATGGAAATCATCGGGCTTAAGGGGAAAGCCGATCCGGCGAACGTCATCATCCAGACCAGCACAGCCGGTATCCTCACCGAAGTCAGGGGCAACCCCTACGCGATAGCCTATGAAAGCCTCGGCTATGTCACAAGCGAAGTCAAGGTGCTTACGATTGACGGCGTGCAGGCGACGGTCGACAACATCAAAAACGGCACATACAAGATTTCACGTCCGCTGTCGGTTGTATATCAGCAAGCTACGCTCGGCAATGACGTCAACATGGCGTTCTATACATTCCTGCAATCGAGTAACGCGCAGCAGATCATATCCGACGAGGGCTATGTCTCCCTGGCTGACAACGCCCCGGCGTACACAATCAACGGCTCGCTCAGCGGCAGCATAGACATAAGCGGCTCGACGTCGCTCCAGCCCCTGATGACAGAGCTCGCCGAGGCGTTCGAGAACCTGCAGCCAAACATCAGCGTCACGGTCAGTGGCGGCGGGAGCGGCACGGGTTACAACAACGCGGAAGAAGGTGTGTCCGAGTTCGGCATGATCAGCGAGGAGTTCAACATCGAAAAGGCTCCATCCTGTACCGATTATGTCGTGTGCAAGGACGGTATAGCGGTCATCGTCCACGTCGACAACCCGCTCGGCAACATTACGATGGACCAGCTCAGGAACATCTACGACGTCGACGCGGAAGCGGACGCGATAACAGTTTGGAACGAAATCATACAATAAAGGCGGGAAAGCTGCGGGGGTCCCCCCCCCGCAGCCCCCTCCCCGGGGTACTGGTGAGATAGCTATGAATAAAACTTTTAGGTTTATCAAAGCCCGCGACAATATCATGCGCGGCATTTTTTTGTTCTGCGCGGTATTTTCAATCTTCGCACTCGGATGCATCTGTGTTTTCCTGTTCGCCAACGGTCTGCCTTTCATAGGCAAAACCGGGCCCGGGAATTTCTTCGGGACTACATGGAACTTGCATGACGAGATGTATGGCGTGCTGTCGATGATTGCGGCGTCGCTTTACGTAACGGCGCTATCGACAATCATCGGCGTGTCAATCGGATTACTAACGGCGATTTGCCTGTTTAAGTTCTGCCCTAAAAAAGCGATCCCCCCCATTCGGGTGCTAATCAACCTTTTGGCCGGGATTCCATCCGTCATTTTCGGTTTATTCGGATTAATCGTAATAGTACCGTTTCTGCGCGACAGCATATCACCGAATGGCGTCGGTTACGGCATACTCGCCGCGAGCCTCGTCCTGTCGGTCATGATACTGCCAACCATCGTAAGCGTCAGCCTGGACGCGCTGAATGCCGTTCCAAAAAGCTATTTCGAAGGCGCGCTCGCGCTCGGCGCCAGCGGGCCGCAGAGTGTATTCAGGGTAGTTCTCCCGGCGGCCAAGAGCGGGATACTTGCCGCCGTCGTCCTTGCGATAGGGCGCGCGATTGGGGAAACCATGGCTGTGATTATGGTCATCGGAGGCTCGCCCGTCGTTCCAAACAGCCTTTTCCAATCCGTTCGGACGCTCACGGCGAACATCGCCATGGGCGCGACCGAGCTCCGGGGCGACGCCGCGACCGCCCTCGTGGCGACCGGTGTGGTGCTGTTCTTCTTCACACTTTTGCTGAATGTTAGCTTATCGTTGCTGAAAGGGGGCCCCCGTCGTGAAAAAAGGCGCGCACAAAAGACAAATCCTTAAGTATGCCATACTAAAGTACCTGACGCGGGGCGCGCTTCTGGTAAGCCTTACCGCCCTCTTTGCCATAATCGTTTTCATCCTCATCCGGGGCGTGCCGTATGTCAACACGCATCTGTTATTTGGCGACTTCAGAAGTAAGAATCCCACGATTAAGCCCGCTTTGGTCGGAACACTGTATCTTGTTGTGATCGCTATTGTGATTGCCGCCCCGATCGGGATAGGGAGCGCAGTGTTCCTGACCGAGTATACCAATAGCAGAAGCAAAATAATCCGGCTGATACGGATAGCGGTCGAGACCCTGGCGGGGATCCCGTCCATTGTTTACGGTTTGTTTGGCTACCTCATCTTTGTTATAGCCCTTGGCTTCAGCTACTCCCTGGTCGGTGGGGGCGTCACCCTAGCCATAATGATTCTGCCTGTCATCGTGCGCTCGACCGAGGAGAGCCTTCTCGCAGTCCCGCGTTCGCTGAGGGAGGGGAGCTTCGCGCTTGGCTCGTCGAAGGTACGGACGATTTTCTCGGTCGTTCTGCCCTGCGCTTCGAGCGGCATCGTCACTTCGATTATCCTTGCAATCGGGCGTATAATCTCCGAAAGCGCCGTCCTGATACTGACCATTGGCATGGTGGTTAACAAAATGCCGGATAGCTTTGCTTCCCCGGGTACCAGCCTCGCCCTTGACGTATACTACTTCAGCTCCCACGGTTATCCCGAACAGGCGGCGGCAACCGGCGTGGTGCTTCTCGTCCTGGTCGTATCAATCAATACAATAGCTACTGTCATTGGCAAAATATATGGCAAGGGGGAGCTCGCCGATGGATAACCGTTTTAACATCACCGTCCGCGATTGCGACTTGTATTATAGCGATTTCCAGGCGCTGAAAAGTATAAACATAGATATCGACGACCATAAGGTCACCGCCCTCATCGGGCCGTCGGGCTGCGGAAAATCGACGTTTATCAAGTCCCTCAACCGCATGAACGACCTTATTGAGGACTGCCGCATCACCGGGGAAATACTGATCGGCGACATGAACATCTATGACAAAAGCACGGATATCAACCTGCTCCGTAAAAATGTCGGTATGGTTTTCCAGAAACCCAACCCATTCCCTATGAGTATCTACGACAACATCGCTTTTGCGCCCAGGACCTTTGGGATCAAAAAAAAGGGCGAGCTGGACGCGATTGTTGAGCGCTCATTAAAACATGCAGGGCTATGGAATGAGGTAAAAGACCGCCTCCGAAAGAACGCGATGAGCCTGTCGGGGGGCCAGCAGCAAAGGCTCTGCATAGCCCGCGCGCTCGCGGCAGATCCTCAAATACTGTTGATGGACGAGCCAACAAGCGCCCTCGACCCGATTTCGACAGGGAAGATTGAGGAGTTGATGAGCGAGCTTAAGGTCGATTACACAATTGTGATCGTTACGCACAACATGCAGCAGGCAACGCGCATTTCCGATAAAACGGCATTCTTCCTTTTAGGGGAAATAATTGAGTACAACACGACGGAAGAGCTGTTCACAAATCCGAAAGACAGGCGCACGGAGAACTACATAACGGGGCGCTTCGGGTAGAATTGAAATTTTCACGGTAAAGGAGTATGATTATGTCTATAAGGGCTCGATATGAAAAGGAGCTGGACGGTATATCCAACAATCTTGTACTGATGTGCCGCCATATAGAAGTTGCTATCGAGAAATGCGTGCAGGCGCTGAAGGAACGGAATTTCGACCTCGCGAAAGAAGTATTTGAGGTAGACAAAGTTATTGACGATATGGAACGGGATATTGAGCAATCCTGCCTGAAGATACTGATGATGGAGCATCCCGTTGCAAGTGATTTCCGCGAGGTGAGCGCGGCGCTCAAAATGATTACCGACCTCGAACGCATAGGGGACCAGGCGCGTGATATCGCGGAAATAACTATGCAGTTCGACGAAAAGGAGTATATCAAGAAACTGGAGCATATTCCGCAGATGGCCGTCATAGTCATCCAGATGGTCAAGGACGGAGTGCAGTCGTATATAAACCGCGACCTCGAACTCGCGCGTTCCCTTGAAAGGACCGACGACAAGGTCGACGCGCTTTTCAACATTGTAATGAGCGACCTGATCGCGCTCATAAAGGAAGACCCCGACAAGGCTGAGCAGGCGATCATGTTCATTATGATTGACAAGTATCTGGAGCGGATTGGCGATCACGCCGTAAACATAGGCGAGTGGGTCGAGTACGCTATTACCGGGAATCATCCCAAAAATGGCTAAAAATAGGTGGAAGATTTCTATGAAACAATTGATTTTCGCGGTCGAAGATGACGCCGCACTGCAGGAAGTTTACCGTTATGCACTGGAGGATGAGTTTGAGTGCCGCTGCTTTGACGAAGGGGAATCGTTTTTCGGCGCCATATTAAAAGCAAGCGTTCCCGACCTGATATTACTCGATATCATGCTGCCGGGCGAGGATGGGTTCACGATCCTTGCCCGTCTGAAAGAGAATCAGGCGACCGCCCACATCCCCGTAATAATTGTGTCTGCGAAAGGTGAGGAGCTGTCAAAAGTCCGCGGGCTTAACCTTGGCGCCGACGATTATATAGCTAAACCTTTCGGCGTTTTGGAGCTTGTAGCCCGTATCAAGGCAAATCTCAGAAAAAGCGGCAGTGAAACATCCGGTAACGTTGCTTACAAGGACATTGTCGTTGACCACGCCAAACGTTGCATATCGGTAAAAGGCGCGTCGATCCGGACGACGTTAAAGGAGTATAACCTGCTGCGCCTGCTCTGCGAGAACCCCGAGATTGTGCAGACGCGGGATAAGATATTCAGTATAGTATGGGACAGCAGTTTCGCAGGCGAGACCCGAACGCTCGACATTCATATCAAGGAGCTCCGGAAAAAGCTGTCCGAAGCCGGAAGCGACACCCGAATAAAGACGATCCGAGGGGTAGGTTATACATTGACATGAAAAAACGACTGTTTTTATTTACGACTTTGCTGTTTCTCGCGGGACTTTTTGGTTTTTTCGGCATATCCGTTTACATAACCCATTCAAACAACGTAAAGCTTGCGGAAGATATGGTCGTGGAGACAGCGTGGACCTATGCAGGTTTATACAGGGCCGAGACCGATCTTTCGTCATTTGTTGAGGCAAAGGGTAAAATGCGGATAACGGTAATCGCGCCTGACGGCGAGGTCCTGGCGGACAGCCTCCCGCTCGAGCTGACCTCGCTCGAAAACCATTTGAACCGCCCCGAAGTACAAGCGGCCGCAGAGGGCTCCCCGGCAGCTTTCATACGCAACTCCGAATCGTTTGGTCTGGTTTTTATTTACTACGCTTTGAAGGTAAGCTCCGGCGATGGCTTTGTGTTTATAAGGGCGGCAATGCCCGTCGCCGAAATCGATGCGTATCTGGGCCAATCCCTGCCACTGCTCGTTATTGTGCTTTTAATTGTCTCTTTGCTTTGTTTCATAGTTTCCCGGGGCATTATTAACCGTACGACAAAACCTTTTGAGTCAGTCGGGGAAAAACTGCGCCAATTATCAAACGGCGAGTATATTTCAGAGCCTGTCGCCGGAAGCTACGAGGAAATAAACCAGATCACGGAAGGGATCGATGAGGTCGCTTTGCTGCTGCAAAACAGCATCAGTGAGTTACGCAGCGAAAAAACCAAGCTGAGCTATATCCTCGATAACATCGGGGACGGTCTTGTCATATTGGATAATGACAAAAGGGTAACCTTGATTAATGCGGCCGCGATGAAAATATTCGGCGTCAAACCTGAAATAATCGGAAAGAAACTGAACTACCTCTCTTTTGACCAGGCGCTAACAGCGGCGGTGGATGAATGCATTATCCATGAAAAAGCCGTCTTGTTGGAGCTGGCGCTAATCGGTCATATATTTTTACTTGCGGTGAAGAGGCTTCCCGATACCGAGCTTACTATGGTCGCATTGTCTGACGTCACGGAAAGCCGCGAAAACGCGAAGCAGCGCGAGGAGTTCTTCGCCAACGCATCTCACGAGCTGAAAACGCCGCTGACCGCTATTAAGGGGTTCAACGAGTTGACGGCAATCAACAACAATGATGAAAACATTACTAAATTTGTCGACGGAATCACCCGCGAGACAGAGCGTATGCTGACGCTTATCGGCGACATGCTCAAGCTATCGGAGCTCGAAAACACGCAGACAGCCAATCTGGCGCCCACATCCCTGGCAAAAGCCGTGGGCGAGGTTCAAACGGTGTTGTCATCCGTAATAAGCGAGAAATCCATTACATTTGAAACAGCGGGCGACGCTATCGTGAATGCCGGGCCGGAGCATGTTTACGAGCTTGTAAAAAACCTGGTTGAAAACGCGGTGCGGTACAGCAATCATGGCGGCAGCGTGTCCGTCAAGATCGAGAGCGGAAATAATTGCGCACGGCTTTTAGTTGCTGACGATGGTATCGGCATATCCCCCGAGGAACAATCAAGGATATTCGAGCGGTTCTACCGCGTGGAGAAAAGCCGATCGGTCCGGAGCGGCGGGACTGGCCTGGGCCTGTCAATCGTAAAGCATATCTGCGCTTTGTATGACTGGAAGCTGTCGCTAAAAAGCAAGCTGGGGGTGGGCACCGAGGTAACAGTTACAGTTCACTGGTAGCCGGGATTTCATTCAGGTTCAGCGTATTAGCTGAACTTACGCAGTGTGACCCGTCGGCTGAAGCAGGCTAAGCGACGTCAGTCACGCAAGACAGAGTGAAGTCCCGGCTACCTTTCAACAGGTAACAGTCGAGTTTAGTGTAATTTAACTTTTTTTTAATACACATTTCCTGAGAAAAGTGGTACAATATGGAAAAACAGGGTGAAACCGGCATCCCAAGAGGTGGAGGGCACAGGAATAGACCATAGACCCGAAGACTCGTATAGAGTGTACTCCCGCAACATCGCCCCCGGCATCGGGCTCACTTGCCTGAGGACAGAAAAGTTCAAGACAGGCTGCTTGTCGATGGCTCTGGTGACAGAGCTTTCAAAGAAAACCGCCTCAAAAAGCGCGCTGACGCCCCGGGTGCTGCGCAGGGGGTCCGCCGGATATCCGGACATGAGGTCCATATCCGAAGCGCTCGACGGAAACTACGGAGCGAGGATCGAACCCGCGGTCAGGAAAAAAGGCGAGCTGCAGTGCATCGGCTTCTACGCCGACTTCACCGACGACCGTTTCATCCCGGATGCGGACACTTTGGAGAAGACCACATCCCTGCTCGGCGATATACTGCTATCACCCAATCTGTACGAAAACTCATTCAGGGAAGACTACACCCTTAGGGAGCGGAGCAACCTGATCGACGATATCCGGGCAGTGATAAACGATAAACGCGGTTATTCGGTTCACCGCCTGCTTGAGGAAATGTGCAGCGAAGAAGCCTTCGGGGTGAGCAGCCTGGGCAGTGAGGATGAAGCCCGGGGTATAACCCCCGAGGCGCTGACAGCCCATTACAGGGGAATACTGGCCAAGTCGGCGGTCCATGTGTTTTACTGCGGATCGGCACACCCGGAACGCGTGGAGTCCGCCCTAATACCAATACTTGACAAGTTGCCGCGTGACGCGGGCATATCAATCCCGGAAACTATACCCGTCCTGCACCCCGCTTCGGGGGCGCCCAGACGCTTCACGGAAGAACTGGACGTCGCGCAAGGAAAGCTCGCCATTGGGTTCCGGCTCGGTAAAGCGATAGTTGACGCCCCTAACTACCCGGCGCTGATGGTACTCAACGCCGTATACGGGTCCGGGGATATGTCGAAACTCTTTCAAAACGTCAGGGAGAAGCTTTCGCTGTGCTACTCGGTGGGCTCGTCAATTGACAGGCACAAGGGCGTAATGGTCGTTACCGCCGGAGTCGACCCACAAAACTGCGGGATTGCAACTGATGAGATACTGGCGCAGCTATCACATGTGAAAAACGGCGATATAAGCGAACAGGAACTGGTCTCGGCCAAGCGCGCCGTCGTTACTTCACTGAAACTGGCGATGGACAGGCCCGGCGGCCTCGGCGAACTCTACTTCGACAGCTATATATCAAAAGTGCCCTACGATCCTTGCGGGCTGTGCGGGAGCGTCGAGGCTGTAACCATTGATGATGTTTTGGTCAGCGCCTCTGACGTTTGCCTGGACTCTACATTCTTCCTGACCGGATATAATGGAGGTGCCCCCAGTGGAGCGTAAGGATTACCGCCTTATCGGCGAGACTGTCTATTCCGGGACGCTTCCAAACGGGCTCACGGTTTTTGTAGCGCCGAAACGCGGTTTCAGCAAGTATTACGCATACTTAGCCACCAATTATGGCTCTATCGACAGACGTTTCAGGCATTCGGGGACATGGTACGATACGCCTCGGGGCGTTGCGCACTTTCTTGAACACAAAATGTTCGAGACGCCCGACGGCGACGCCATGATGAAGCTTTCATCAAACGGCGCAATGCCAAATGCGTTCACCTCGTCGGACCTTACAGCGTACCACTTTGATTGCACCGAAAAGTTTTTTGAGAACCTTGAAACTATGCTCAGCTTCGTCTCGACCCCGTATTTCACACAGGAAGGCGTCGAGAAGGAGCGTGAAATAATCACTCAGGAAATCCTCATGTGCGAGGACGACCCTGACCATTGCCTGTATTACGGTTTGTTGGAGTCGCTGTATCACCACCACCCGCTCCGCGACCCTGTCACAGGTCTCGCCGGAAGCGTAGCCGATATAACCGCCGAAATACTCGGCGACTGCCACAGGGCTTTTTACACCCCTTCAAATATGGCGCTGTGCGTCGCGGGCGACGTCGACCCGCAGGATGTGGCCGCCCTGGCGCAGGATATCCTCCCGGGTTGCCCCGGCAGCCTCCCCGAAAGGGATTATGGCCCCGATGAGGAACTGCGCCCCGTATCGGACCGCTTCTCCAGGGAAATGGATGTGAACCTCCCCGTTTTCCTCGCAGGATGCAAGCTTCCACCGGTAGCGGATGGACTGGAAAACCTCAGGTTTGAGCTGACCGGCGCGCTCGCGCTCGAAATCCTCGCAGGGCATTCCTCCCCGCTATACTTCAGATTATATGACGAAGGTCTCGTCAGCAGCGACTTTTCCGCGTCAATCGACGCTGTCCCGGGGGCGGCGTACCTGATGTTCGGCGGCGAGACCCGCGAACCCGGCCGCGTCTTCGAAGAAGTGATGGAAGAGTCGTTCAGGGTAGCCAACTCCGGTCCCGGATTCAAACTCTTCAACCGGGTAAAGAAGGCCGCCTTAGGCAGTTACATACGAATGCTCGACTCGTTTGACGCAATCTGCAGCAGTATCGCCGGGGGTTACTTCCGGGGGTACGAAGCTTTTGAAACCCTCGATCTGCTATCCAATCTTACGCAAGCCGATATATCCGCTTTCCTTCGCGATAGTGTTTCCGCCGGGAACATGGCGATATCTTTGATTCTTCCGAAAAGTTGAGGTGTAACAACGTGGGTGATGCTGCAATATCCTTCCCTATCTTTGGCGAAAGCTTCATTTTTGACCCCCCCCGCTACGTAATGTTATTCGGGTTCCGGATATACATTTACGGCTTTTTCATCACGGCAGGGTATATACTTGCCGGGCTGTATTGCTACAAGCGCCGCGATACGTTGAAGCTGACGCGGGACAACGTTCTGGATTTGATTATCATGGCGGTCCCATGCGGGCTGGTCGGCGCGAGGCTGTACTTTATATTGTTCAACTTCTCCGATTACTTCGGTCCCGGCAAATGGCTGAATATTTTCATGCTCCGCGAGGGCGGGCTGGCTGTTTATGGCGGGATAATCTTCGCCGGCCTCGCGTTTGTCATATACAGCAGGCTGAAGAAGATACCGCTTGGTAAGGTCTTCGACACAGCGGGTTTCGGGCTTCTGATCGGGCAAGCGGTCGGCCGCTGGGGGAACTTCTTCAACCGCGAGTCATTCGGCGCCGTGACCGATTTGCCCTGGAAGATGGGTCTCACGACCGGGGTGCAGGGGGTCCCCGGGCTCGAGGCGGTGCAAAGGACGGTTTATGTCCACCCGACGTTCCTGTATGAGTCGCTCTGGAACCTCGCAGGGCTTCTGATAATGCACATCTATTCAAAAAAACGCGGGACGAAGTACCACGGGCAGTATTTCCTGTTCTACATGGCGTGGTACGGTTTCGGCAGGTTCATGATCGAAGCGCTCAGAACCGACAGCCTCATGTTGTACGGAACAGACATCCGCGCCTCGCAGTTGCTGGCGGCGCTCTCGTTCTCGGTCGCGGCCGTGCTGCTTGTCCGCAACCATCTGCGTAAAAAAATAACGAATCCGGATAATGAGTTTATCGGGCCGGAAATCAATAATAATGGAGGAATAGAAAATGGCAACATATGAAGATTTCAAGAAAAAAGCAAGGGAAGCGTTAGACACGATAGCCGACGTATCCGTGGAGGCGTACAAAGTCGCGGAGGAGAAAGCGAAGATACTGGCCAGGCGCACCCGTCTCAGCGCGGAGATAACCCGCGAGAAGGCGGCAATCAGGCGGGCGAAGATCCGCATTGGCGAAATTTACTATGCGCAGCACAAAGACGACGCCGAGGAGTCCTTGAAAGAGCATTGCGATAGCATCACGACGTCACTGGATGATATCGCCAGCAAACAGAGGGAACTGGAAGAGCTAAAAAAGAAGGTCGTCGTCGCTGATGACGCGAAAACTGAGGAATGCGGCACGGAATGCGATTGCGGGCAGAGCTCAGACAATGACGACGGGAATCAGGACTGATCCTAACTCAAGGCAACCACTGATCAACCGGGGGTTGGGTCTCAAAATGAGGCCCAACCCCCGCCCTTTTTGATACAGGTCACGGGTAGCCGGGAGTAGGCCCTGCGCTTTTTCCCGCCCTTTTGGGATATTTGCACGAATCTTTGGCAATCAGGAATTGTCAGTTGTCATCTTTATTTACTATGCACATCAATGATGCTAGTATTATGCGCATATGAATACAGGAGGGCAAACATATGCTAGACCCCACGAAGTACAAAGACTGGGAAATTGCCGAGGAAGCCTTGAAAAGACTCCCGGGCGTCGAGCAGTTCAGGGAGAAGATGGGGCTCGGACCCGATGAAATCATCCCATACGGCAAGACCCCAAAGCTTGACTTTATTAAGATAATGGACCGGCTTAAGGACAAGCCTGACGGGAAATTCATCGAGGTCACCGCGATTACCCCAACCCCGCTCGGCGAGGGAAAATCAACCACCTCGCTCGGATTGATCCAAGGTATCGGAAAGCTTGGCAAAAACGTCGGCGGATGCCTCCGCCAGCCTTCCGGCGGCCCGACTTTCAACGTCAAAGGATCGGCTGCCGGCGGCGGGAATGCGTTGCTGATACCGATGACCGAGTTCTCCCTCGGCCTTACAGGCGATATCAACGATATAATGAACGCGCACAACCTTGCCATGGTTGCCCTGAATGCCCGTATGCAGCACGAGCGCAACTATGACGACGCAAAGCTGAAGGAGATAGGGATCAGACGGCTGGACGTCGATCCGGACCGTATCGAACTGGGCTGGGTCCTGGATTTCTGCGCGCAATGCCTCCGCGATATCCGCATTGGCCGGGGCGCCGGGGACAAGAATGGATTTGAGATGGACTCAAAATTCGGCATTGCCGTTGGGAGCGAACTCATGGCAATCCTTTCAGTAGCGACCGATCTAAAGGATTTACGCGCGCGCATCGGGAAAATCG
>Ga0082212_10007987_pt1 | contig 13896 bp, 14 predicted proteins | sample TergutNt197P3_FD_71548 | JGI IMG/M metagenome (GOLD analysis project Ga0082212, IMG submission 71548) | Neocapritermes taracua P3 segment gut microbial communities from Petit-Saut dam, French Guiana - Nt197 P3 | ecosystem: Host-associated > Arthropoda: Insects > Digestive system > Gut ... | reverse complement strand
CAATGGGCGCAGTTCGGGAGGTATCACGGGTATGACCTTCAAAATCATCCATTCGGGACGATTCACTTCGCTCGCTTCGCGGAAAGCCTCTACTACCTGCAAACGTTTCAAAGCGTCGGCTTTGCGTTGCTGCGAGGTTTCGACGTTTGCCTTGTGACGAAGTTCATACGACAATTCGTCTAAATTCAGACGGCTCAGGACGCTCCACAGCGCATCGGCGCCCATGTCGGCGATGAATTTGTTAGGGTCGGCGTCGTCGAGCATCTGGTTGTCCTTTGGCAGATTTTCAATGATGTTGAGATAATCTTCTTCCGTAAGGAAATCCAAAAACTTCACGCCGTCGGCAGCCTTTACGCCGGGCTGTATCACCACGTAGCGTTCGTAGTAGATAATGGCGTCTAATTTTTTAGAGGGCAATCCAAGCAAATACCCGATTTTGTTGGGTAGCGAACGGAAATACCATATATGAGCCACCGGCACGGTAAGCTGGATATGCCCCATGCGTTCGCGGCGCACTTTCTTTTCGGTGACTTCCACACCGCAACGGTCGCACACAATCCCCTTGTAGCGAATACGTTTGTACTTGCCGCAGTGACATTCGTAGTCCTTGATAGGGCCGAAAATACGCTCGCAGAACAAACCGTCGCGTTCGGGTTTGTACGTGCGGTAATTGATGGTTTCGGGTTTCAGCACCTCGCCGCTCGAACGTTCGAGGATTTCCTCCGGAGAGGCTAACCCTATCGTAATCTTTTTGAAAGTACTTTTTGCTTTGTTATCTTTTCTAAATGACATCTTTATGATGATTTATATGGTTCAATTATTTGAAACAGGCTTATTTTACATTTCTTCGCCTAAAAATGTATCTGGTTTTATTACCGGAATAGCGCTTAATTTGAAATCTTTGACATCCCTTGTAATGATTGCCTCACATTTCGGAATTTGCAACGCACAAAAATATTGGATAGCATCTTCAAAATCAAGAAATTGAGAAGCCATCGCTTGTTGGATGATAGAAAAATCCACAGGAAGACATTTGGTAATGGTCGATATTAGTTTTATTGACATTTCGGCTGTTTCACGGCCCAAACGTTTTCTGATAATATAAAAGGCATTGTTATAAGATATTGCACAAATATACATCATAATTGACTTTTCTTTGGCAATTTTGAACAATTCTTTTGCATAAGTGGTGTATGGTTCCCTTACAATAACAAGGTCAATCAGAACATTGGTGTCAACAAAAAATTCCCTCACTTTTCTTATTTGATATATTCTTTATACAGTTCTTCTGCAACATCCTCCCGCCAATCATAATTATCAGGAACTTTACCACAGATACCGACAAGGGCAGCCAATGACGGAGACATTTCCATCTTTGCAATTTCTTTGTGTCCCTCGGTATGGTAATGGAAATGTTTTTTGATGGTTTCTTCTAAACATCTTCCTTTCCATTCAGACAAATACACAAATTCTTCGATGGATTCGTCCAAAGTCCTGCAAGTCTTTGCAGAGATGAATTTTACCATTTCCATAGCTTCGTCACTAATAACCATTTCTTTCGTATCCATGACAATATAATTACACAAGATTCACACTCAATCCCAATCCCCGCATTTCGTGCAGCAACACGTTGAACGATTCCGGTACGCCCGGCGTCGGCATCGGGTCGCCTTTGACGATGGCTTCGTAAGTTTTAGCGCGTCCCACCACGTCGTCGGATTTGACGGTGATAATTTCCTGCAGGATGTTGGCTGCGCCGAATGCTTCGAGCGCCCATACCTCCATTTCCCCGAAACGCTGACCTCCGAATTGCGCTTTACCGCCAAGAGGCTGCTGCGTGATGAGCGAGTACGGCCCGATGGAACGCGCGTGCATCTTGTCGTCCACCATGTGACCGAGTTTTAGCATATAGATGATACCTACGGTTGCGGGCTGGTCGAAACGTTCGCCTGTGCCACCGTCGTAGAGGTAGGTACGTCCGTAGCGCGGTACGCCGGCTTTGTCCGTCCAGTTGTTGATGTCGTCCACTGTGGCGCCGTCGAAAATCGGGGTGGAAAATTTCACGCCGAGTTTTTGTCCCGCCCAGCCGAGTACGGTTTCGTAAATTTGCCCGAGGTTCATACGCGAAGGTACGCCGAGCGGGTTCAGCACGATGTCCACAGGCGTTCCGTCTTCGAGGAACGGCATGTCTTCCACGCGGGCAATCTTCGATACGATACCCTTATTGCCGTGGCGTCCTGCCATTTTGTCGCCCACTTTCACCTTACGTTTCTTGGCGATGTACACCTTGGCTAACTGCATGATACCTGCCGGCAACTCATCGCCAATAGTAATGTTGTATTTCTTGCGTTTGTACACGGCTTCAATTTCCTTGTACTTCATCATGTAGTTGTACAACAGTTCCTTAATCTGTTCGTTGCGGTTCTTGTCCGAAGTCCACTTGTTCGGGCTGACGTTCGTAAAGTCAATTCCCATCAATTGTTGGGCGGTGAATTTCGTACCTTTTGCAACCACTTCCACATTATAATAATCCTTCACACCTTGCGAAGTCTTGCCGTTGAGCATTGTCATAAACTTGTCCACCAGACGGGTTTTCAGTTCGAGAGACTGCTTGGCAAATTCGTCTTCCACTTTTTGAAGGGAGGTTTTTTCGTTGGCTTTCGCTTTTTTATCCTTGATGCTACGCGCGAAAAGTTTCTTATCCACCACCACGCCGAACAGCGACGGGGGCGCTTTGAGCGAAGCATCCTTCACATCGCCGGCTTTATCGCCGAATATCGCGCGGAGGAGTTTTTCTTCGGGCGACGGGTCGGATTCGCCTTTCGGGGTGATTTTTCCGATGAGAATATCGCCCGGTTCCACGTGCGCGCCAATATGTATCAACCCGTTTTCGTCGAGGTTTTTGGTCATATCTTCGCTTACGTTGGGGATGTCGTTGGTCAGCTCTTCCAAACCGCGTTTCGTGTCGCGCACTTCCAGCAGGTATTCGTCAATGTGCAACGAAGTGAAAATATCGTCGCGCACCACCTTTTCGCTGATCACAATCGCATCTTCAAAATTGTAGCCTTTCCACGGCATAAACGCCACTTTCAGGTTCTTACCCAGCGCAAGTTCGCCTTTTTCGGTCGAGTAGCCTTCGGTAAGTATCTGACCTTTCGCTATCTGGTCGCCCTTCTTCACGATGGGGCGCATGTTCATGCAGGTATTCTGGTTGGTTTTCGTGAATTTCGCCAACTCGTACACTTTCTCTTCGTCGTCGAACGACATGAATTTTTCGTCGTTGGTGAGGTCGTAGCGGATGACGATTTTACGGGAATCCACCGATTCAACAACGCCGTTTTTCTCGGCAACCACCAGTAAACGCGAATCTTTGGCTACCTGATGTTCGATTCCCGTACCCACAATCGGGGCTTGGGTTTTCATCAGCGGAACAGCCTGCCGCATCATGTTCGACCCCATCAGGGCGCGGTTGGCGTCGTCGTGTTCGAGGAACGGAATGAGCGAGGCGGCAATTGAAGCAATCTGGTTGGGCGCCACGTCCATCAGGTTTACATTTTCGGGTTCCGATACGGGAAAATCGCCGTCGAGACGCGCTTTGACGCGCTGCTCGGAGAAATGTCCTTTTTTGTCAATTTTCGCATCCGCCTGCGCGATGGTTTTACCTTCTTCTTCTTCGGCGCTCAGGTAGATGATTCCCTCGTCTTCGAGCGCTACGCGGCTCTCTTCCACCTTGCGGTAAGGCGTTTCGATGAAACCGAGGCTGTTGATTTTTGCGTACACGCAAAGCGACGAAATCAGACCGATGTTCGGACCTTCGGGCGTTTCAACCGGACAAAGGCGTCCGTAGTGGGTGAAATGCACGTCGCGCACTTCAAAACCTGCGCGTTCGCGGGTTAAACCGCCGGGGCCGAGGGCAGACATACGGCGTTTGTTCGTCATTTCCGCCAACGGATTGGTCTGATCCATGAATTGCGACAACTGGTTCGTCCCGAAAAACGAATTTATGACTGATGATAAGGTCTTTGAATTAATCAGATCTATTGGCGTAAATACTTCGTTATCACGCACGTTCATGCGCTCGCGGATGGTACGCGCCATACGCGCCAATCCCACGCTGAACTGCCCAGCCAACTGTTCGCCAACGGTACGCACGCGGCGGTTGCTCAGGTGGTCGATGTCGTCCACGTCGGCTTTCGAGTTGATTAACTGTATTAAATATTTGATAATCTCGATAATATCCTCGCGGGTCAATACTTTCGTATCGGCGGATATGTTGAGATTCAGTTTTTTATTGATACGGAAACGCCCCACGTCGCCGAGGTCATAACGCTTGTCGGAAAAGAACAGTTTGTCGATAACGTCGCGGGCGGTGGCTTCGTCGGGCGGCTCGGAACTGCGCAACTGACGGTAAATGTGCAACACCGCTTCCTTTTCGGAGTTACACGGGTCTTTTTGTAACGTGTTATAAATGATAGCGTAATCGGTAATGTTTTGCCCTTCCTTGTGCAGGAGCACGGTTTCGGTTCCCGAGTTCACAATCATGTCCACATGTTCCTTTTCAAGAACGGTTTCGCGGTCGATGATGACCTCGTTGCGTTCGATGGAAACCACTTCGCCGGTATCTTCGTCCACAAAATCCTCTATCCACGTTTTCAGTACGCGAGCAGCCAGTTTGCGACCTACCATCTTTGACAGCAACGCCTTCGATACTTTTATTTCATCCGCTAAATCGAAAATGGCAAGGATGTCCTTGTCGTTTTCAAAACCGATAGCCCGCAGGAGCGTCGTTACCGGTAATTTTTTCTTGCGGTCGATATAAGCGTACATCACGTTGTTGATGTCGGTGGCAAACTCAATCCACGAACCTTTGAACGGTATGATACGCGCGGAATAGAGTTTCGTGCCGTTGGCGTGTACGCTTTGCCCGAAAAATACTCCTGGCGAACGATGCAACTGCGATACCACCACGCGCTCGGCGCCGTTGATGACAAACGAACCGCGGGGGGTCATGTAAGGCACAGTCCCCAGATAAACGTCCTGAATCACAGTATCGAAATCCTCGTGGTCGGGGTCGGTGCAGAATAACTTCAGTTTGGCTTTGAGCGGCACGCTGTACGTCAAGCCGCGTTCGATGCACTCACCGATGGTGTAGCGCGGCGGGTCGATAAAATAATCGACAAACTCAAGCACAAAATTGTTGCGTGTGTCGGTAATCGGAAAATTTTCCTGAAAGACTTTGTACAAGCCTTCAGCCTTCCGATTTTCGGGCGTGGTGTCGATTTGGAAAAAATCGTAAAACGCCTTCAGCTGGATTTCGAGGAAATCCGGATAACTAAACGGATGCTGTACGGAAGAAAAATTGATTCTTTCTGTTGTGGGTACTGACATTTGTATATGGATATAATTACCTTTACTTTATAATATTCTATTGATTATTTGGTTTTTGGAATAAAACCACATTCGACAATTGTCGATTTTGCATCTTCCGACTGCAACCATTCGTACAGCTTGTAAGCCATCGAATTATGGTCTAAATCGGAACGGATAGCAACATGTACTTCCGATATGAAAGGATATGTTCTGTTTTTGATAGTTTTGTTATCGGGAAAAATACCATTGACGGCTATTTTAGGGACTTTGCTGTCGGGCATTTGTGCTTGCATATCTTTGTAATTATTGAATGTGTAGCAAATTGCTTCTTCATACATTTGCACGTACTGAAAAACATCATACATGCCCACTATTTCGAAGGCGGTTACCGGGATATCACCAGCAAGTTCCAAACCGGACATAACGAGAGTTTTAAATACTTCCTCGCTGCCGGAATTACTGGGACGAGTAAAAGGCATTATTACGTCCTGCTCGATATTGACGCCAACTTGCGACCAATTTGTGATTTCTCTAGTATATATTTTTTGAATTTGGGTAACGGATAGTGATTTCACAGGATTATTCTTGTTCACCACAAAAACGAAAGCATCTGATGCTATGGGAGTTTCAATCAGCGTTACTCCAATTGCATCGGCGGCAACTTTTTCATCTGGAGAAATAGTTCTGTGCGTTAGGATAATATCCGCATTACCATAAATTAAATTTATAAATGCGCCATTTGTTTGAGATGTCTTGACACGATTATAGAAAAAATCCATATACTTTTCAGGAATGCTTTCCTCATTAATGCCTAGCCCATATTCAGATCCCATATAAGGAACCGGGTATTCATAACGAATACCCAATAATTTACAAGCGACCATCTGATTCAGCGCTCTGGCAGAAGTAGAGCCATCCACTTTCGGATAATTTTCAAACGAGATACCTTCTATACCTCTAAAATTCTCTTTGTCTTTGCCGCAACTTGCGCAAACCATTATTGCCACCAAAATCAAAACAAAGCGGGCATATGAACCAAACACCCACGCCATCTCTACGGGATAGGCAGGGAAAAACAACCGCAACTTATTGATAATGGCCTGTTTCATTTTTGATGATTGCGTAATCAACAAAAGGCTTAGGAAGCCGGATGTTCCGTATCGCTTCCTAAACCTGAAAATACCTTCAGCGGTATGTTGGTTTATTTAAGTTCAACTTCCGCTCCGGCTTCTTCTAATTGTGCTTTGAGTGATTCGGCTTCTTCTTTCGAGCAGCCTTCCTTGATGGCTTTGGGAGCAGCGTCCACTACTTCCTTGGCTTCTTTCAAACCGAGACCGGTGAGTTCCTTCACCAACTTCACGACTGCCAGCTTGGCGCCGCCGGGCGCTTTCAGTATCACGTCGAATGTCGATTTTTCGGCGGGTCCGGCTGCTTCGTCGCTTGCCGCAGGAGCGGCTACTGCAACGGCTGCCGCCGCAGGTTCGATTCCATACTCGTCTTTGAGCACTTGCGCTAACTCGTTTACTTCTTTAACGGTCAAATTTACTAATTGTTCTGCTAACGCTTTAATGTCTGCCATTTTATTATGAATTAATCAATTAAGTTTACAAATTTTATTCTTTCTCCTGTAATGTTTTCACCAAGCCGGCAAGGAGATGTTTACCGGATTGAAGCGCCGAAAGTACGTTCTTGGCGGGCGATTGCAGCAAGGCAACCACATCGCCGATGAGTTCGTTTTTCGTTTTGATAGCCACCAGCGCATCAAGCATTTCCGCACCCACGTACACCGACTCTTCCACGTAAGCGGCTTTGAGCGCGGGACGTTCGAGTTTCGTTTTTTTGCGAAATTCCTTGATGAGTTTGGCGGGTGTGCTGCCCTCCGTGGAGAACATCACTGCGGTATGGGTCTTCAGCGACCCGTAGAGTTCTTCGTAACTGCCGTTGGCGCGTTCGAGGGCTTTTTTCAAAAGGGTGTTTTTGGTAACCACCAATTTGATTCCCTTATCGAAGCACAGACGGCGTAACGCGCCGGTATGTGCGGCATTCAGACCCGATGAGTCTGTAATGTAGAAATGAGGATAACTGTTAATCTCTTCTACCAGGCTGTCAATGATTTGTCCTTTTTCTTCTTTACGCATGATATTTTTCGATTTAACAGTTTACTCTTCAAACGATTTGGGTTCTACTTTCAAGCCGGTGCCCATAGTGGTGGAGAGGTAAATGCTCTTCACGTAAGTGCCTTTGGCTGCCGCCGGTTTCAATTTTTGAATAGTGCCAAGAAATTCCTTGGCGTTATCAATAATTTTGTCGGGCGTAAAGGATACTTTTCCAATCGATGTGTGCACGATACCAAATTTGTCGACCTTGAAATCGATTTTTCCCTGTTTCACTTCCTGCACAGCCTTTCCGACGTCCATGGTTACGGTGCCGCTTTTGGGATTGGGCATCAGTCCGCGCGGACCGAGGATTCGTCCCAAAGCGCCTATTTTCCCCATTACGGAAGGCATGGTAATGATGACGTCCACATCCGTCCAGCCGCCTTTAATTTTTTCGACATATTCGTCCAAACCCACGTGGTCGGCGCCGGCAGCCTGCGCTTCGGCTTCCTTGTCGGGGGTGCAGAGTACCAGTACGCGAACTTCCTTACCGGTGCCGTGGGGCAACGATACCACGCCGCGCACCATCTGGTTCGATTTGCGGGGGTCAACGCCCAGCCGGACGTCAATATCCACCGATGCGTCGAATTTCACGGTACTGATGTCTTTCATTAATGCGGCAGCTTCTGACAACGGATATGTCCTGGCAGGGTCAACCTTTTCTAAAATTAACTTCCTGTTTTTTGTAAGTCTTGCCATTTTTCTGTCAACTTAAATTATTTGGTGAGAGGGGATTCGCCTGTGACAGTGATTCCCATACTTCTGGCGGTTCCTGCAACCATGGTCATCGCTCCTTCGAGGGTAAACGCATTCATATCCTGCATTTTATCCTTCGCAATAGCTTCCACCGTGTCCCACGTCACCGAACCGACTTTTTTACGGTTAGGCTCTGCGGAACCCGCTTTCACTTTTGAGGCTTCGATGAGCTGAACGGCTACGGGAGGCGTTTTGGTGATGAAGTCGAATGATTTGTCGGCATATACCGAGATCACAACCGGTATCACCTTTCCCGCCATTGATTGCGTACGGGCGTTGAACTGTTTGCAGAAATCCATGATATTCACGCCCTTCGATCCTAATGCAGGTCCTACCGGCGGTGAAGGATTTGCAGCCCCGCCCTTAATCTGCAATTTGATTAATGCAGCAACTTCTTTTGCCATTTTTTTGTTATCTAATTAATTTACTGGAACAAACGGATAAAATGGAAGCTTATTCGGTTGTCCTATTTAAGGTGCGTAACATTCTAAAATTTCAGGGCGCAAAAGTACAAATATTTTTGATACAAAAAACTTTTTAAGCGAAATTTTTATGGAAAAAAATCTTGTCGCTATTTTGGCACTCAAAAGAATGCTTTAGAATATTCCCGAAAAATAATGTCCTATAAATAGCGCTTATTGCTATCGTAGTTTCATTAATCCTTATATACCACTGTTCTGGAGATTTTCAAAGCAGGGTCGAAACTATTTGCCACTGGGCATTGTTTGACAGACAGTTCAATAATTTTGCGTTCTTTGTCGCTATAACGGTTATGCGGGAAAGTAAAATCCACTACTAATTCCACTACACGGCGCGGGTCGACGCCCATCACTTTGGTGATGTTAACTTCGGCGCCATCAATATCGAAACCGTGTTTTTGTGCAGCGATACCCATAATGGTCAGGGCGCAGGAACCGTATGATGCCGCAAATAAATCGGTGGGTGAAAAAAACTCCCCTTTTCCGTGATTATCCACCGGTGCATCGGTGATTATTTTTGATCCCGACGCTACATGTTCCGCTTCTGTACGGAGGTTTCCCAAATATTTTGTCCTTACTGTTTCCATTGTTTTATTGTTTTGATTTTCAAAGTTGCGAAATAGCGCTATTCCCCCATTTTGAACGTATACGTAATCGTTCCCGTTTGTTCGATAGCATTTGTATTGCGGGAAAATTTGGCTTGCAGGGCAGCTTTTTCGGCGGCATTAATCAGTGTTTGATTCAACGTAGTAGAGCCTCTGGGAGTGTAAGTTGCTCTGGTCACATTTCCGTCTTTATCTACGATGATACTCACCACTACTACACCCTCATCCCGCACATTATAGGCAGGTTTCGGCAGTCCTCCCACAAGATTGCGTCCCGAAAGCGCAAATCTGTTGCCCCCGCCCACATCGCCGCCCTCGCCATATACGTGGACATCGGGAGCGCCGGTAGGTACGCCCTGATTGCCCTGTCCGCCGGCTTCGCCCTGACTGGTGGCTGTACTTGATGGATCGCCGCGACCCGGATACATGGCGCGGGCGTCAACGGTACGTTCCACCGGTTTGGTTGTTTCCACAGGCGGCGTTACAACAGGTGTTTCCGTAATGGTTTCTCTCGGCGCTTGGGTCTGTTCCCTTTGGTTCGTCTGTGGCCTTTCAGGTATAGCCACAGTTTCTTCCATATCCTGTGTCAGGGTGGTTTGTTGCTCCGACCGGCTGGCTGTGGATGTTGCAGGTTGGGATTGCACAGGGGCAGGATCGCTCCAGCGTGGTTCAAAATCTCCGAATCCCGTATTACTGTTCCCGAAATCGACCAAAATGCCCTGCTCGGCAGGTAACGGCAACGGCGTCCTGAAAGCCAGATACAGCAACAAGAACAGTAACATCCCATGAAAAAGGACGGTTCCTGCCAATCCGTTGCGATATTTTACCGGCGTTGCCATACACATTAATTATTTGACTTTATAAAAATTGGGATAACCGAGAAAAGCATCTACTTTCACGTTGGGATTGTTTTTTAGTATTTCTAACTTTTCTTTTTCAATTTCCAGCGCTCGTAACGAAATAAATTGATCAGGCGTAAGACTCATTTCTTTCATGTACGCCTTGTCGGCTTTGGCACGCGCTAATTCAGCTTCTTCGCGAGCCTGTTCCATATTGATGCGTTTGTTCTGAGTTAATTCAGCCTGCATTTGCACGCCGGTGCGGTCTATTTCTTCGAGTACGCCTTTGCTTGGCTGTGCGCGACTGATCACCACCGACTTGATGGCAACAGGCAAGCCCCGTTCGGCAAAATACTCGCGTAAATTTTTATCAATTTCAGCATTGATTTCAGTATACACCTGACGATTGGTGGTCAACTCAAACATGCCGTACTCGCACAGTTTATCGCGTGTAATTTTACGAAATGTTTCCTGTACATTGTTTTTGTACCAATTTTCCCCAAAATTCTTCAATAATTCCGGCGTACGTCCCGATTCTATCTGTAGCGTTAAGTATGCGTTGGTATTGACTAAATTATTGTCCTTAGCCACCAGGTCTTCAAAAGGCTCTTCGTACTGCACCGGCGACATGATGAACTTGATGAAATCCGTCGAAAACACTTTCCATTCTGCTCCTTGCAACAATGGTTGATCCGAAACGCCACCCCTGCCGAAAAAGTAAGGTTTTTTGATGAAAACGCCTTCTTCATTGGCGTCTACCGCTTCGCGCGAGCAACCAAGAATGGTTGCCACTGAAATAACAACTAAAATTGTAAACAAATTTTTTCTTTTCACGATCATTATCTTTTTTCCGGCGCTGTGGCCAATATTAATTTATACCTGTTGCGTGCAGCAATATTCATTACCTTCACCACTTCTTCCATAGGGACGGTTTTGTCCACATGCAGCGATATGGTGGGATCTTGTGCATCCATCAGTTTTACTTGCAATTGCCGTTCGAGATCGGCTAATGGTACCGGAGCAGTTTCAACATAAAAATTAAGGTTTCTGTCGATAGATACGCTGGTGATCGCCTTTGCCTGAGTCTGGTTGTTGCTTTGCGGTAGAAGCAACTTTAACGCATTGGGACTGACCAGCGTGGAGGTGATCATGAAGAAAATCAGCAACAGGAACACCAGGTCGGTCATGGACGACATGTTGAACGACGGGAGAACTTTATTGGAGGATCGAATAGCCATTTTACCTCCTTATTTCACCGGTTCGTTGAGCAGATCCATAAACTCTGTGGTGTGCGCTTCCAGGCCGTTAACCACTTTTTCGACATTGGCCACAAGTATATTGTAGGCAAAAAACGCAATGATACCCACCACCAAGCCGGCCACCGTTGTTACCATTGCTTCGTAGATGCCTGACGACAGGATGCCGATATCAATATTGTTGCCTGCCATAGCCATGTCGTAGAAAGCCTTCACCATACCGGTAACCGTACCGAGAAATCCGAGCATGGGCGCTCCGCCTGCGGCTGTTGCCAAAGCAGGCAAACCGCGTTCGAGTTTGAATATTTCCAAACGGCCGACATTTTCGATAGCGGTATTGATGTCGCTTAGCGGACGTCCGATACGCTGTATACCCTTTTCGATCATGCGGGCAATCGGGCTGTCGGTTGATTGGCACAGGGTTAATGCCGATTCTATTTTACCGTCGTGGATATAATCCTTGATGCGGTTCATGAAATTTTCATCCGTTTTGGCGGCCTTTCGGATGGCAAAATAGCGCTCCACAAAGATATAAACCGCAATGACGGACAATACGGCGATGGGAATCATGATCCATCCGCCTTTCAGGGTAAGTTCCCACAAGGGCATGCTGATCTCTTTCGGGGCATCCAATGCGTTGGGAACCTGTTCAGGAAACATTACCTGTAATAATACGTTGAATAACATTAAACTTGAAACTTTAAATTTTATACTTGAAACTACTTATCTTACTATTAAATAATATGCCGCAGCGCCGGAAAGGTATCCGGCAAGGGCTAACAAACTTATATTTTTCGCGTACCACATGAAATCAATTTTGGTCAGACCCATTGCCGCAATACCCGCAGATGAGCCGATGATCAGGATGCTTCCGCCGGTACCGGCGCAGTAGGCAAGAAATTCCCAGAACGCGCCGTCCGAAACGAAATGCTTCAGATAGGCTGCATGCGCAGGATCGGAAGCAGTTGCCAGTGCATCGGGCGATATGATAGGGTACATGCCCGTTGTTCCCGCAACCAACGTTACATTGTCCACTACCGATGATAACGCACCGATGACGATATTTATTGCGTAGATGTTGTGTACTTTTTCGTTGAGAAATTGTCCCAATGCGTGAAGATGTCCCGCAGATTCAAGACCTGCAACGGCTAAGAGTATCCCCAGTAAAAAGAAAATGGTAGATGTATCATTCTTCTTGAAGTTTTCTGCAAGCGTCAGGCCAATATTATTTTCCTTCTCTTTTTTACGATGCAGTATTACCGTAGTGATCCACATCACGCTTAATACCAGCATCACGCCCATGTATGGCGGAAGATGCGTGATTTTTTTGAATACCGGAACAAAAAACAAACCACCGATTCCCGAAAGGAGAATAATCCATCGTTCGCAATCGGTTGTGAGCGCCGACGATTTGGCGCGCGGCGGATGAACGGTTACGCCTTTCATGCTGAGCGAAATGATGACCAACGGTACCAACATACAAATCAAACTGGGAACGAACAGTTGCAGAATGATGTTCCATGCGCCCACCCGTCCGCCAATCCACAACATGAGAGTGGTAACGTCTCCGATGGGCGACCATGCGCCGCCGGCATTGGCGGCTATGACTATCATACTGGCAAAAAGCCATCGCGTATTTTGCCCGCCAACGATTTTCCACATCAGAGTAATCATCACGATGGTGGTGGTGAAGTTGTCCAATACAGCCGACATGAAGAACGTCAGGAACGAAAAAATCCAGAGCAGCCGAACCTTGTCGGAGGTTGTGATGATTTTAGACAACACGCTGAAACCGCTGTGACTGTCAATGATCCTAACGATAGTCATCGTGCCAAGCAAGAAAAACAGGAGTTCGCTGATTCTGCCTATATGACCGATCAGTTCGTGGCGGGTCATAAATTCCATTGCCGTAGCGTCCGGATGAGATTGAAGATACTCCCGGAAAGATGGCAATGCAAAATAAATCGCTTCTCCGCCAAAAGCAATACATATCCACACCATAACGCTTGTTGCTAATGCAACCGCAGCCTTATCCACCGACAGTTGATGCTCATATGCAATAGCTACATATCCTGTAATGAAAAGAACTACAATGAAATAAAACATTACTTTTTAGCGTGATAAATATTCAACAGAAAACAACGACAAAGATATAAAAATTTTGAATAACTAAAATAAATATATTTTCCTGGGTGAAATTCAAATTGTCGCAAAACAAGAAAGGTTCCTCACTGCGTTCGGAATGACGTCTTAACTTACGAAGAAAAAGGGGGAGGAAGGAATCAGCGGCAAAGCCGCTGATTCCTTCCTCTTCATATATTTTGCCAACGATCGTCATTTCGAATGGAGCGAAGCGGAATGAGAAATCTCTCCTACGACAATTTTATTTGCAAAAAACAATAAAAATGAGAAGAAAATAGAATTTATTATTAGGG
>Ga0082212_10007986_pt1 | contig 13896 bp, 14 predicted proteins | sample TergutNt197P3_FD_71548 | JGI IMG/M metagenome (GOLD analysis project Ga0082212, IMG submission 71548) | Neocapritermes taracua P3 segment gut microbial communities from Petit-Saut dam, French Guiana - Nt197 P3 | ecosystem: Host-associated > Arthropoda: Insects > Digestive system > Gut ... | reverse complement strand
CCGGCAAGCCGGCTCTGGATTTCCACATTACCATAACACCACATTGAAAGGAGTGACCACTATCTTTTATAACCCTAAAAAATTGTCTTGACAAAGGTGGCCACTTTATATGGATCTGTTTTCATGTGAGAAATTTGAGATATTTAACTGACAGTTAAAGAATTGTAATAAATCTTGACTTATACTGTAGATATAGAAACCTAAATTATATTTTATGGAGGGAAACAAAATGTTAACACAAGAAAGAGCGGACAAGCTATCTGAAGTCCTATGCGCCGATGAAGAACGCGCTAGAACCTTTTTAGAGCTTAAACCAGCAGAGGCCCTATCGCAAATCAACGCACTTGGAAACGATTTTACATTGGATGAGATTGAGGAATTCGGTCAAATGGCGAGAGATCTTAATGCACAAAGGGAATTAGATGCTGATGCACTTGATAATGTAGCAGGGGGGGGTTTGCCAGCGATAATAGGGGCTGGAATAGCTTATTGTAAATTTTGGTACAAAGTTGGGTATGACAAAGAGAAGAGCAGACAAGGCAAATAATTAATATTATTGTAGGAGGAAAAGAAAATGGCATTAACACAGGAAAGAGCAGAGCTTCTTGCAGAAATTTTGACTGCTGACGTAGAGCGCGGCAAAAACCTACTGGCGTTAGAAGCACAGGAAGCGTTAACGCAGATTAATGCGCTTGGCAACGATTTTACGCTGGAAGAACTTAATGAGTATGGAAACGCAATGGACGCTATTGCCAAGCAAGGGGAATTGGATGCTGACGCACTTGACAATATAGCAGGTGGAGTGGATTGGAAAGCGTTAGCTAAAACCGCAGCTAAAACCGCAGCAATAGTTTACGGTGGTCCTGCTGTAAGGTTTGGGTATGGTTCTTATAAGCTCGGTCAGTGGGCGGCCAGAGCGTAAACAGTGAAAGCCAACGTTTAGTTACTGAAAATCATTAATAACATGATATCTGCTGGAATGTGTTAATCGTCGATTCCAGCAGATATTATTTATGTATTATCATCGTTTTTTTCAGTCGGCTTCAGCCGAAATCCAAGTCGTGAGTTGTTTAAGGTTGAAATCAAATGAATGGCAAGGTGATACATACAATGACCCCCAATTGTGAATACTGTGGATACTGTATAGACCCGAACAATGATGAAAGAGGCATTCTCATGTATCAGACATATTTGCGCAAAATTCCCGATTAATCCTAAATAATATCCAACTTCTTCACCTTGACGCTTATTTCGACTTTCGGGTATAATAGCCTTGACAGCTGATGTTGTTTTGTAATGATTTCAGAATAAATGCTTTTGAGGTGTTGAATTTGAGCCAAGCGCAAGAAATCAGTCAGGAAATCGATCAAGAAATGGTTTTAACACAGGAAACCGATTTAGAACAGGAAACCCATAAGGCAAACTCGGAATTGATTGATGAAGAAATGGTTGAGTTGGCGAAAACAGGGGATTCAATGGCTCAAGAGTATTTAATTAACAAGTATAAGAATTTTGTCCGGGCCAAAGCTCGCTCCTACTTTCTTATTGGCGCTGACCGTGAAGATATTATTCAGGAAGGCATGATCGGGCTTTTTAAAGCTATTCGCGACTTTAAAGGGGACAAGCTTGCTTCCTTTCGCGCTTTTGCCGAGCTGTGCATCACACGTCAAATTATTACAGCGATTAAAACAGCAACACGCAAGAAACACATCCCTTTGAATTCCTATGTTTCTCTGAATAAACCGATTTATGATGAGGATTCTGATCGAACGCTGCTGGACGTGATTACAGGAACGCGGATTTCAGATCCGGAAGAACTCATCATCAACCGGGAAGAATTTGATGATATTGAAGAAAAAATGGGCGAAATCTTAAGTTCCTTGGAATGGGAAGTGTTGATGTCTTATCTCCAAGGAAAGTCTTATCAGGAAATTGCTGTGGAGTTGGACAGGCACGTCAAGTCCATCGATAATGCCTTGCAGCGGGTAAAGAGAAAGCTGGAGCGGTATCTGGAGTATCGGAATTAATTCCTTACGGCCGAAGACCGTATGAGAAGGGTAATGATCGTGCCAAACCAAACACATGAACCTGACAAACGTATAGACAATTGGGAAACTGCAGTGCAGTATCTCAGAGCGGGAAATACAAGATATCTCACGAACCAGCCTGTGCCCCGGGATACCCATGAGCAGGACAGGAACATTCTGAAGGACGGCCAACAGCCTTTTGCTGTCATCATAACCTGTTCCGATTCTCGCGTGGCCCCGGAAATCTACTTCGACCAAAAATTGGGGGGGATTTTTGTCATTCGAAACGCGGGGAATATTGCTGATCCAACAGCCTTGGGGTCCATTGAATTCGCTGTGGGGTATCTCCATGTCCCCTTGGTGGTTGTGGTCGGGCATAGCCAGTGCGGAGCTGTCATAGCAGCCTATGGGAATAACCAGAGTGAATATCCGGCAAATTTACAATCTATTATCGATAAAATTCATGCTTCTATCGATGGAGCTCCCACTATTGAGACAGCCGTTGAAACAAACATCCTCAAGGCTGTCGAGCACATTCAAAAGAATGAAATGATTGGCCGAACCGGAGCTAAGGTTATAGGCGCGTGTTATGATATCGTAACCGGAAAGGTTCATTGGCTATAAGGATACGCTATAAGGATACGCTATAAGAACATCTCAAAAACCCTGATAAAATATTAAATCGGGGTTTTTCTACATAAACAGCAGACGTAATGAAAACACTATAAACTAGAAATCCGAAAACACAGTTAAGAGGGTCATGACTCGATATCAATCAATTTACAAAGGGAGGTTCCCCTCTATGGGTATTCTACAGAAATTCAACACGGAGACAACGCTGCGAACCAAGTTTATTACTTACTTTACTCTATTTGCATTTTTGCCCGTTCTCTTGATGGGAATTATCATCTACAACATTTCCTACAATACCAACAAGCAAACTTCAATAGACGACCTGATCTTGAACGCGGAATTAGTTCAACAGAATTATTCCAATCTCATGCACGCATTCTCGAGAATGCAGCTTGATACGATCAGTAATCCCCGGTTTGGGCAGTATCTAACTGGAGATATGGATCTGCAACAGGAGTTATCGAACCGTTTGGCTGATATTCAGCAAGAATATCCTGAGCTGGAATCTCTTTTTGTTTCCGATATTTCCGGAAAAGTGGTTTTGGATAGTGATAGAGGCGCTCTGGTCGGCATGGATTATTCAAATCATGAATATTTTAAAAGGGTCACGCAAAGCGGCCAGCAAACTCTTTCATTAGGGTTCAAAGATTCTCGCGATAATCCGGCTGTTGCCTATATTGCTCCTATCCAGAGTGCAACTGGAAGCATTGTAGGCTATATAGGGTTTCTCATTAATCTCGAGAGCTTTTCCCAGGATATTGCCCATGTTAAGATTGGAGAACTCGGTTACATTGTCGTTGTGGAAACAAGTACGATGAACGCTCTTTTGTCGCCTCAAACAGATAAAATTCTTACCGCGTATATCACACAGATACCCGGAGCCGAGGAAGCGGTGAACAATAAAAATGTGCATAGTTTTGACTACACATTGAATGGAAGCAAGAGGATTGCCGCTTTCGCGAGAGATGAAGAATTTGGGTGGACCTATGTAGCCTTAGTAGGTTTGGCGGAAAAAACCGCTGTCGCCAGAGTTGTTCTTATGACCTTGGGGATCATGGCCTTAATTCTTGCTCCCACTGTAATTATATTGTCCATAGTGATCACAGGAGGAATTATACGTCCTATCAACCGTATTTCAAAAACCATGCGGCAAGTTTCTGATGGCGATTTGACAGTAAACTTGAATACGTCCGGTAAAGATGAAATCGCCTCTATGAGCAGCAATATAGATCAAACCGTGCAATCTTTGAACGAATCTGTCACAGGGGTGAAAGAGGTTGCCTCAGAAGTCCAGGATTTCTCCGAGAATCTCACCCTGACCTCGGAACAGATGTCCTCGGCCACAGGTGAGGTAACCTCCGCTATTCAAGACGTGGCGAAAGGAGCTACCGCCCAAGCATCGGATTTGACAGAAATCGTCAGTATACTCAATGTCTTTGCCTCAGAGATAGACACGGTTGGCTCTAACACAGACGATGTTTCCATCAGTTCCCAGACAGCTGAAACCAAAGCCATGGAAGGAAAAAATCAAGTGGAAGATCTCACCTCTTCCATTACCTCCATCGGCAAATCTTTTAGCGCCTTCATGGAGACAATATCTGAGCTGGGTCTTTCAGTGGAAAAAATCGGCAACATCACCGACGCCATTAACGCCATCTCTGATCAGACCAATCTGTTAGCCCTCAATGCAGCTATTGAAGCAGCGCGGGCCGGAGAGCAAGGGAAAGGATTCGCTGTTGTAGCCGACGAGGTGAGAAATCTTGCCGCGGAATCCAAGAAATCTTCAGAGGAAATTATGGAACTGATTCGCCGGGTCAGTCAGGAAACTCAGGGGGTCATCAAGGCCTCCGAGGAGGTTAATGGCCTGCTGAGCGATCAAGAGAAGGTGATCAGTCAAACTGTTGACTCCTTCGAAATGATTACCAATGCCATTCAGACAATCGCACCGCTGGTTACGAAAGCCAAGACTTCTCTTGATAAAGCTGCCCACGCCAAAGATGGTGTGGTAAGCCGCGTGGAAGGAGTCGCTGCCGTTTCTGAAGAAGTTTCAGCCTCCGCCCAAGAAATTGCCGCGTCTTCCGAACAATTATTATCGTCTATCGAAGAGGTTTCTGGGGTCAGCGACCGAATGAACCAAGCTGTCAAGAATCTGGTTGACCGAGTTCAGCACTATAAGACGGATCAATCACTGTAAGACGGATCAATCATTGTAAGACGGTCATGCCTCCTGTGCAATAATAAGCAGGCGCTCGTCTTTTCTGCCTTGGTTTATACAAGTAGAGAGAACGAGAATCTGCTTGCCCTCGTCTGATACAATCTTCAGAGCAAGATCGTCTCTGACTTCCTGCCGGCTTTTATTGACCCATAAATAGGCTTGGTCATGAATATCTGTTACTTTTACATCAACAATGTGATAGGCCCGCGTCCTGTTCTCCGGTGTGATAACCCTGATTTCAGAATGTTTGGCCAGATAGTCCTTTTCAAGATAGCGGTTCAATCCGGCGAACATGCTTCCGTCCTTCATGTTATGACCATGCAGTGTAATATAGGATCCGTCAAAACCCTTCCGGCATGCGCTGTCCATAAAGATAGCGCCAGAGGGGTTCTTATTGCCAACAAAGCTGGCGTCAAGGTATTTCTCATTGTCCTGTCCCCGAACAATGGGATAATCAATGGCTGTATCATTGATCCGTATCCAGCCTGCATAATCCGGGTTGATGTCGGAAAGCGTTATTGAGGAGTTGTGTTCTGCAGCGTGTTCTGCAGATGCAGATAGAGTGGGCTCTGTCCCGGATATGGGACTGTTTCTCTGCTCGGAGACGGTGGCCGGCACAAACTTCCGCAGCCCGGCATACTCCTGTTGCGCAGACAGATAGCGGCTCTGCGTCAGCAACCCAGTTGATATCCTTCAATCATATCGAATCCCAATAGCCGCTATTTAGGAATAGTATGAAATTTGTTATGAAATTTGTTTGTTATTTATTTAACAATGATAGTAATCCGGCGATTCCCGTGATATGATATAAAGATGGATTAGCTATAATATTCACAATATTATGTGAAAGGTAAAGGAGGATTTTATGTCAGACACAGTGCAAAAGCTAGACATGAAGCGTTCGGAGTATCCTGCCAAAGTTCCAGTGGCAGAATTCGGCCAGAGACAAGTAACCTTTGAGGGCATGGGCCGAAAAATCGGCAATGTCTATGCCAACATGCGGGACGTAGTCTGCGTGGCGGCGGCTCGAACACCTTTTGGCGTGTTTGGCGGCGGATTGAAAGAGTATGACGCCGCTCAACTGGGGGCCCTAGCCCTCAAGGAAGTCTTGCGCCGGGTGGAAGATAAGGTCGCGCCGGGAGATGTAGATTATGTTTACATGGGAGAAGTTGTTCCCGCCGGAGTGGGACAAATCCCCAGCCGTCAGGCCACCCTGTTGGCCGGGATACCGGAATCAGTTCCTTCCATCACCCTCAACAAAGTGTGCTCTTCCGGGCTGAAGTCAGTCGACCTGGCTTTACAGCTGATCAAACTGGGCCGGGCGGATATTGTCGTCGCCGGCGGGATGGAAAGCATGAGTAACTGTCCATATGCTCTGCCGGATATGCGCTGGGGCCAGCGGATGGGATCCGTCTCCGGCAAGGCGGGAGAAATGCCCTTGGGCAAAGTGGTAGACCTGATGGTGTATGACGGGTTGTGGGATGCTTTTTACAACCGGCATATGGCTATCCATGGATCAGAAGTCGCGGACGAATTCGGCATCACCCGGGAAGATATGGACTGGTGGGCCTCTTTGTCCCAAAGCCGGGCCGTGGAGGCTATGGCTGAAGGCCGCTTAAAAGACGAAATCTTCCCTGTATCTATCAAAAGAGGGAAAGAAGTTCTCAGTCAGGACGAAGGCCCTCGCCCGGGAACATCTCTCGAAAAACTGGCCAAGCTCCCTCCCGTCTTCGGGCATACAAGTCCTGTCACAGGCGGGCCCGGCGGCGTTACAGCCGGCAATGCGCCGGGGGTCAACGATGGGGCAACCGCCGTCATGCTGATGAGCCGGGAAAAAGCCAATGAATTGGGACTCAAGCCTTTGTTTACCCTTGTGGACTATGCAGAAGTTTCTCAACACACCAAAGACATTGCCACGGTTCCGGGGCTCTCCATCAAGAAACTGCTGGATCAAAACAACTTGACCCCTGCGGATATCGCCTTGGTGGAAGCCAACGAAGCCTTTGCAGCGGTGGTTCTGGTCAGCTGTCTTGGTATCCTGGGCATGACCCGGGAAGACATGGAAGCGAAGGTCAATGTCAACGGTTCAGCTATCGCTTACGGCCATCCTATTGGCGCCACCGGGGCCAGGATCCTCATGACGCTGGGTTACGAGCTGAAGAGGCGGGGCGGCGGCTACGGCGTCTGCGGCATCTGTTCAGGCCATGCCCAAGGAGACGCCATGTTGATTAAGATTGAGCCTTAGGCATCGTCCGCATTGGATATTTTTAAGGAGGTTAGACTGAGAGTGTTTGAAAATGTATTGCTGGAAACCAAGGATCGTATCGCCACATTGACAGTGAACCGCCCCAAAGTTTTGAATGCCTTGAATCAACAGACTCTTCTGGACATTAAGGGAGCCGTGGAACAATTCCGGGACAATGAGGAAGCCGATGTGCTCATCATCACAGGAGCCGGGGAGAAATCCTTCATTGCCGGAGCGGATATTGCGTTCATGGTGGAGATGAATTCCTTGGAAGCCCGCTCCTTCGCACAATTGGGAGCAGATGTGTTCCGTTTGATTGAGACAGTATCTAAGCCGGTTATTGCGGCTGTCAACGGCTTCTGCCTGGGCGGCGGCTGTGAATTGGCCATGGCTTGTGACTTCAGAATTTGCCACGAAAAGAGCAAGTTCGGCCAGCCGGAAGTAGGGCTGGGGGTTATCCCCGGTTTTGGCGGAACCCAGAGACTGCCGAGACTGGTGGGCTTGGGTATGGCCAAACAATTGCTTTATACCGGAGAGATCATTGGGGCCCAGGAGGCTCTGCGCATCGGGCTGGTTAACGCGGTAACCTCCCCGGAAGACTTGATGGATGAGGTCATGAAAGTCGCCCAGAAGGTGGCGGCCCAAGGACAGGTGGCTGTCCGGCTGTGCAAGGACGCTGTCCACGAGGGCATGCAAACGGACATTGACCGGGGTATGGCGCTGGAGTCCAATATGTTTGGCCTGTGTTTTGCCAGTGAGGATCAGACCGAAGGCATGAAGGCTTTTGTAGAAAAGAGAAAAGCCCAATTTAAAGGTAATTAACTTAAAGGCCATGACTTAAAAGAAATTACCAAAATCTATGAACAAAGGAGAACAATTTTTATGAGTATGAATTTTCAACTCAGCGAAGAATCCCTGATGATGAGGGACATGTTCAGGAAATTTGCGGAAACAGAAGTGGAGCCCAAGGCGGCAGAGCTGGATGAAACCCACGAGTTTCCCCATGAGACGTTTAAGAAAATGGCTGAGATGGGACTGTGCGGACTGCCTATTCCGGAAGAATGGGGCGGATCCGGCGCGTCTTATATGGACTTCGCTATTTTCATTGAAGAACTGGCCAAAAAATGTGCTTCCACAGCGGTGGTTATGAGTGTCCATACCGGCTTGGGCTGCATGAGTACTTATCTTTACGGCAGCCAGCGCGTCAAGGAAAAGTATCTGCGCGCCTTGGCCACAGGGGAGATTGTCGGGGCCTATGCGTTGACTGAGCCGGATTCCGGGTCTGATGCCGGATCTTTGAAGTGCCGGGCGGAAGATATGGGGGATCATTTTATTATCAACGGCAGTAAGATCTTTATTACCAATGGCGGTATTGCCCAGACGTACTGTACTTTTGTCAAAACAGATCCTTCCCAGCCCACAAACAAAGGGATCACGTGTGTGATCATTGAGAAGGATACGCCTGGATTCACCATCAGCAAACCCATGCATAAGATGGGCCTTCATGGAGATCCCACCACGGAACTGTATTTTGAGAACTGTAAGGTTCCCAAAGAGAATGTTTTGGGCGAGATCAATGATGGCTTCAAAGTAGCTATGGGCCTTTTGGCTGGCGGACGTATCACCATTGGCGCTCAAGGCTTGGGGATCGGCGAAGGAGCGTTGGAATATACTGTCAACTATATCAAAGAGCGCAAGCAGTTTGGCAAACCTCTGGCTGCCAATCAGGGCGTGCAGTTTATGGTGGCGGATATGGCAACGGCTCTGGATGCCGCTCAACTTATGGTTTACCGGGCCGCGTGGCTGAAGGATAACCAGCTGCCCCACAATAAAGAAGCGTCCATGGCCAAAAGGCTGGCCACGGATACAAGTATGGAAGTGTGTACCAATTGCGTCCAGCTGATGGGAGGCTATGGATATTGTCAGGAATATCCAATCGAACGCATGATGCGGGATGTGAAGATTACACAGATCTATGAAGGCTCCAACCAGATTCAAAGAATGATTATTGGCCGGGAAGTCATTGGCAGATTTTAAGGAGGGAATTATGGCGCAACCAAAAAGAATAAGTTTACAAGAAGCCGCAGGATTGATTCAAGAAGGAGATTTTATTACATTTAGCGGCTTTACGATCTGGAGACGGCCCATGGCCTTGGTCTATGAAATGATCCGCCAGGGGAAAAAGAATCTGCACCTGTTTGAGGTCAACGGCGGAACCCATACAGAAGTTCTGGCGGGAGCAGGCGGGGTAAAGATATGGGAATCATGCTGGGTTGGCCATGAGCTTTATGGCAAACTGGGCGAACGCATTGCTGCCGGGCAAATCGGGAAAACAATTATTGTAGAAGATTACAGCCATGCTCATGTGGTCGCCCGTCTTTTAGCCGGAGCCTATGGGCTTCCCTATATGCCCACAGCCTGTGCCATGGGTACCGATATCCTGAATCCGGAATATGATATGCTGAGAAAAGCGGGCCTGCGTGATGGCAGCAATCCTAAGATTCCCAAAGAAAAATATACGGTTGCCCAAGATCCTTTCTATGGCAACGGCGATATCCTGCTCATGCCGGCGGCCAATCCCAACTGGGCGTTGATCTATGCGTCTATGGTCGGAGACGATGGCACCATCCGCATGAACGCTCAGACTTATACGGACGCCGAAGCTATCAAAGCTGCGGAGAAAGTCATTGTTGTGGCGGAGGAAATTGTGCCTGCCGAATACCTGCGCAGAGAACCCAAGATGAATCTGGCCAGCGGCTATGAAGTGGACTACATTGTGGAACAGCCATGGGGCGCCCATCCCACCGGTTCTCAGGGATTTTACGATACAGATGGGGAATTCCTCAAGAAGTTCTATGCTGCGTCCAAATCCCAAGCGGGATATGATCAATGGGCCGAGGAATGGATATTCGGGGTCAAGGATCATCAGGAGTATTTAGAGAAACTTGGGGTCAGAAAATTGGAAAGCCTTAGAGCCAACAGCGCTTTGGGCTACTCCACCAGGATCAAAAGGGGGTCAAGGTAATGGGAGGTGACATCATGGCAAAAAAAGAAGGATACGCGCAAGCCGGGGAATATAAGAGTATAGATCTTCTGGCTGTAGCCGCGGCCCGGGAAGTGAACGACGGGGATGTGGTGTTTGCCGGAACAGGATTGCCTATGTTAGCCATTATGTTGGCCCAACAAAAGAGTGCTCCCAACGCGGTTTGTATCTATGAGGCCGGCAGTATAGACGGCAAACCTATCGATCTGCCCACGTCAGTAGGAGACGCCCGCTGCGCCACCGGGGCCACCATGGCCTCCGGATTGACAGAAGCTTTCTACGGGCAGCTGCACTCCGGCAGCGTGGATCTGGCCTTTTTAGGGGGGGCTGAGATCGATAAGTATGGCAATGTGAATACCACGGTAGTGGGGGATTATGCCAATCCGAGCAAGCGTTTTACCGGCAGCGGCGGCAATCCGGATATCAATTCATTGGCCAGACGGACCGTGTTTATTATGGTTCAGGAAAAACGGAGATTTAGAGAAGAAGTGGATTATATCACGTCCCCGGGCTGGCGTGTGAAAAAGTGGCCGGAAGGAAATATGGTTCCTAAGCAAGAGGTGTATGGAAAGTATTTCTTTGGCGGTGTGGATGCGGTTATTACGGATATGGGGGTCTTCCGCTTTGATGCTGAAGGCGTCATGTATCTGGATACAGTTCATCCGGGATTCACAGCAGAGCAGGTTAAGGAAAAATGCAGCTTTGACTTGAATATATCCCGAGTCAGTGGAGAAACTCTGCCTCCTACCTACGAGGAATTGGATCTGCTGTACAAGGTGGTGGATCCAGAGGGGATCTTCCTGCCGTAAGGTAAAATCTGACGCGTGGTAAAATCTCATTTGTAACAAGAATGGCGTTGCCTGTGAAAAAAGGGGGGCGCCATTCTTGTTGTTTTATGATTTCAACAGATCACTCCATCATGCACTCATAGCTAGCGCGATCACTGCCTTGATCAAACAAAATAGAGTTCCCTTCCATAAACCTGAACCGCGCGGGACAAGACAAACTTTCGCGGATAACCCGATCCATAGTGCCAAAGCGAGGAGCTGCCAACAACTGTCCCTCGTTCACACCAACTGTTATGGTCAGCTGATATTTCCCTTGCTTGATATCGATAAGCCCTGGCTCACACCTCACTATTTTCACACCATTGTAGGTCGCGAGCCGATACTCACGCCCGTTCAACCAGACCACGCAGATACAGCCCCAGAACCTCACGCCATAAAAAGGGATTCTCGCCACAGACACCATAACGGAAAAATCAGGCTCGGCAGGCTCAAAATCATTGCATTGCACCCATATGTATCGACTTGGAAATGAACGGCCGCTGTCAGACTCGATATACCCGAGACCCCCTGTAAAATCAAACACCTCGCCATTGAGACTCACGGCGCCACAAAGTTCATGCTTCATACTGGCAATACCATGGCGGCACTCCATGGGGAAAAAGCGGAACGGCCCCATGATGTCACCGCAAATGGGTGTTGTGCCTGTATACCTAATTTCTCCTGACAACGTCACCTCTGGATGACTGATATCGAGGGTTATCCCGGAAAGAGAGAATGTGTTCTCCCCAACATGAAGACTGTCACCCTTTTGAAATGCGGACAGGGGATAAGGAATCATATAAGCTCGACTGTCTGTAATAACCTGCACAAACGCGCCGCCCTCAGCCCTCCCGGGAATAATCGCCAGCGACCTGTCTTTTGACTGGTGTTTGTAATACCACCCCTCGAAGCGCCCCCTCATCATAATCATCATAATCATAAGGAAAAATCGACCTTTCGAAAGTCTTTCATAGATCCTCCAGATCTTCTTCAAACACAGCCCTTTTTCGCCTCTCCGTCCAAAATATCGTATCCCTTGAAAAAAAACATGGGGCAAGATGGATCAAAGGAAAATCTTCGGAAAATCTTCCAATAGAACTATGTGGAAAGATAATAGCATACTTTTAGTAAAAATACTACAATTATGATAAAATTTCAATAATTTCCATAGAAAATTCTCTCGAAAAAAATTTGCTATTCTGATTTTGCTTTGTTATAATATGATGGTGTCTGATGAGAGGGGTTCTTGCGCCGACGTAGCTCAATTGGCAGAGCAGCTGATTTGTAATCAGCAGGTTGCGGGTTCGAGTCCCATCGTCGGCTCCAAACAATGGGTAGGTGGCCGAGTGGTTAAAGGCGGCAGACTGTAAATCTGTTCCGAGAGGTACGCTGGTTCGAATCCAGCCCTGCCCACCATAATCATATCGTACACCGTTCGTACAGCGTTCGCACACCGTTCATACAGCAAAAACATCGCGGGGTGGAGCAGTGGTAGCTCGTCGGGCTCATAACCCGAAGGTCGTCGGTTCAAATCCGGCCCCCGCAACCAATTTTACCAACAACCGACTTCAGTGTAGAAGCTATGCTGAAGTTTTTTGATGTCTTGACATCTATACGCTCTATTAACAGACATATGGCTTTTTCATCCGGTGCTGACCATCCTTGGATCATGACTTATGATGATTGCGTGCTTATTTGGGAAATCTATGGGAAGTATGCTATACTATTAAGAGAGAATGTATTAGGATAAAAGGACTGGTTGTAATGATGTTCAATTTGAATACAAGATTACGGGGTGGTAAGGCGGGAATAACGGCATTGCAAAAGGAATTAGGCACAGTTGGGGCAACATATTTTCTCCGGCAATTCAGCACCGGACAGGGTGATTACACCGCTGAGCGCAATACCCTATTGCAAGGGCTTACGTTGGACGATATTATTAAAAACGTTCGAGAAATTGATGAACAGGAAGCATGAAACCCTATGCCAAGCCATTCTCTCTATGCCGCTCACAACAAAGTTTTGGTCGAGATGTTACCTGATACACAGCTTGTAATGCCTGAGCGCAAACTATTGAGGATTCCGCACATATAAGCAGTATTAAAACAAAAAAGAGACGCTACCTATAGCAATCTACCAAAAATTGAGGAGAGCGCATGATAAAACCAACTGAAGTGAAAACCAATGCTCAGAGGCTTGAAGAGCAGAACTACAAATTCAGAACATTTCTGAAAAGCCGCGCCGATGATGAAGAGCTAGACATGCAGTTTTTGGACCTTCATAAGAAACTGTTCGAGAATTACGATTGTTGTAAATGTGCCAATTGCTGTAAGACATATGACATAATCCTCGCGGATGACGAAGTCAAAAGAATAGCGGCGTTTCTTAAAATTACGGAGGACGATTTCGCCGCGGAATATTTGACCAACACAGATGCGGACGATGAGAGACCTTATAAATTTAAGAATAATCCATGTGCATTTCTTGGCGGCGGTGGGCGTTGCCGGATACAGGACTGCAAGCCCGATGTTTGTGCCGGATTCCCATTTACCGACCAACCTGAAAGGTTAGCGAGCATGTACAGCGTTATTGAACACGCAGAGGTCTGTCCTGTGGTCTTTGAAATACTCGAACGATTGAAAGTGATGTACGGTTTTCGGAACAGGAGGTAAGGCGTTATCCCTTTACTCACATGTGGGTATTAAATCCAAACAGAATAGCGGGAAAAGTTTCATGCAAACTATGTTGTGGTCCCCCGCAACCAAGAAAAAAGTGCCTGTAGCCTAGTGCTGCTCAACGTAAATATACCGACCACAGGTAAGCTTGCCCAGATGATATAAAATAGTGTAGAATTTCCTCAAAAAGAGAGGAGATTCAGTGAAGTGGCAATAAATAAAGCAGCAGTC
>Ga0082212_10007985_pt1 | contig 13897 bp, 11 predicted proteins | sample TergutNt197P3_FD_71548 | JGI IMG/M metagenome (GOLD analysis project Ga0082212, IMG submission 71548) | Neocapritermes taracua P3 segment gut microbial communities from Petit-Saut dam, French Guiana - Nt197 P3 | ecosystem: Host-associated > Arthropoda: Insects > Digestive system > Gut ... | reverse complement strand
GTTTTATATTTTTTTGTGTTCCGCCTTAATCGTCACCGCCGGTCCCAGGAATTGGCTTTCTCGCTGGATTTTAGAAAATAAGGCGCAAATATTTCTCGGCAATATCAGTTATTCATTATATCTGAGCCACTATATCTTGTGGCATTTGATATATCCGCACCTGCCGGGATCAACTCTGGCGGTATTTATCCTGCATTTTTCAATATTACTTGTCGTATGCCTTTTATTGTATATCTTTTTGGAATATCCTTTTTTCCATAGAAAAACCGGTATTGGAGAGCAAACCTCTCTCATAAATAGATAACCATACCAGCCGCCGAAGGTTCCAACGATGGCAAAAATCGGGAATTTTCAGAGCGCCGCTAATTCTTGTATTGGGTTGTTTCATGAGCATAGATAAAAAAACGCCCTCGCGGCAGAGCTATGCTTAATAAGCCTTGCGCTGATTGACGCCTGGCATGGCGTAGGTTTTAAAGCATGAAAAGAGCTTTAACGCTCCTGGAAAGGCGATAAGTCCGTATAATATTCTAATTTTCAAAACCCCCGGGCTTTCCGACGCGCAGAACAATGCTGATCTGGAAAACAAGGACTTATAGATGATGCCACAACGTTCTTCAGGTTTGTATTTCCTGTTGCATAACTCCTTGATATATGCGTTGCCGTAGCGTATTATGGAGGAAAACCTAAAAGAACGGAGATTACATCATGGGCTGTATTGATCCATATTTTCCCAAAGAAGTAGCGCTGAAATTGCGTGATGCCATCAATATCAATACATTTATTGAAACAGGCACATTTTTCGGCGCCACGTCAAAATGGGCCGCAAGCGAATTTCAGGAAGTGCACACTATTGAGCTTTCAGAACATATATATAATATTACAAAAGATGATCTTTCATCCTGGATAAATATCAGGCGCCATCTTGGTAATTCAAAAAATATCCTGCCGGAAATATTGAAAAAAATCGAAAGCAACGTTTTATTTTGGCTTGACGGTCATTATTCAAAAGGCATAACGGCAGGCGCAGATGAACCTTGCCCATTACTTTTTGAATTGCAATCCATACTACCGCGCCAATACAATGATATAATACTTATTGATGATGCTCATTTTTATACTGGAAAAGACGGATTCCCGACTATTTTTGATATTACTTCACTAACCAACAAAATTTCGCCAATGAAACGGAATATTACTGTTTGTGATGATCATATATATATTATTCCTGACAACGAAATTATTATAGATATAGTCTATTCATATATTATTAAAAGGCAAATTATCTTATATAATAAAACAAACACTATAACGAACACAGCTAATAACTTATTATTACTAATAAAAAACGCAATTTGTAATTTGCCGAGACGTGTTAAAAATATATCTTACGATTTATTTATCAAATGTTTAAAGAAAACTAAAATTTATAATCCGGCACGATATATGTACAGAATATACAAAAAATAATGGACGCTATCCTTTTTTCCACAGCCCACGTCCCTTGGCCGTACCTTCGCCAGACCATGCACGGCGACGGGCGGCATGTGGCTCGCCGTTTTGCGTGCAATCCCGGCTCCATCGAACATGGGGATGCGCTGATCGTATTTGACGAGCCACACGCGCGGCTGGCGACCAGAATTCCCCTACAACGCCGCCTTCTGTTCATAGGTGAGCCGCCGAGCGTAAAAGTCTACCGCCCGGACTATCTCAACCAGTTTGGAACCGTAGTCTGCCCCTACCCCCTACCCGGCTACACCGGCAACCGTCTTGTCTCCCATTCCGCCCTGCCGTGGCATTTCGGCGTGGATCGCGAATCGCCGGACAACCAGCGCGCCCTTTCCTGGCGGGAACTCTCCTCCATGCGGCCGCCCCCAAAAACCTCCCTGCTTTCCGTGATCTGCTCCGACAAGGCCTCTACCGAGGGACACAGGGCTAGGCTTGAATTTCTCGAGCGCTTGAAAGGCCGTTTCCCCGAGTCGTTGGAAATTTTCGGGCGGGGTTTCGCGCCTGTTGCCGATAAGGCGGAAGCGCTTCTGCCGTACCGCTATCATCTTGTGCTTGAGAATAACGACGAGCCTGGTTTTTGGACGGAAAAACTGGCGGACGCCTTATTGGGCTTCTGTTTTCCAATCTTCAGCGGTTGTTCCAATATCCACGAATACTTCGCCGAAAGCAGCCTTGCCTGCATTGATATCCGGAAGCCGGAACAGGCCCTTGAACGCATTGCGGATATTTTGGAACACGACGACTATGAAGCGCGTCTTGAACACATTGTTCTCGCTAGAACAAAAGTGCTCACCGAACACAACCTGTTTTCCATCGCCGAGACATGGCGCGCAAACTTGGCGGAGGGCAGGGAGTCGCCTTTCGCGAAAGTTCTGGAGCCGAACACGGTTGCTGCTAACCCGCGCACTCTATGGAGGCGTCTGCTCTCCCGGCTTTGCGGCGCTATTAAAAGAAGGCTGTCCAACAACTGAGAAAATACCTGTTTGTTTACGGTTACAAACAAATCGCCCGGTTTTCAGGAGAGACATATTTGTGCGCCTCTGGCGCTGTTGACGCTAAATATAAATGGGCATATCATGGATGCGAAAATTATTACGGTTGATATTTTTGGCGGCCTGGGCAACCAGATGTTTCAGTATGCGATGGGGAAAGCACTTGCAAGCCGGCTTGGATGCGGATTACTGTTGAACGTGGCCGGACTGGCGGGCGACCCGTTGCGAAAATATGCGCTGGACTGCTTTCCCATTCCTGATACTGTTGATTTACTGACAGAGAAAAGCGGAATCCGCCGACTGTGGAAACGGTTTATTCCCGTATCTTCCAGCAAGATCATCAAAGAGCCTCATTTCCACTATTGGGATGGCATAGAGCGCATAGCGGCTATTGGCGCTCGTCTGCATGGCTACTGGCAGTCGCCTCTTTACTTTGCCGGCTTTGAGGAACAACTGCGAAATATTTTCACTTTCGCATCCATGCCTGATGCCGTCCGCGAACTTGCGAATGAAATGAAGCGCCTGAATTCAGTAGCCATGCATGTGCGGAGAGGCGATTATCTTAAGCCAGAGGTGTCTGCGGTACATGGGGAGGCAGACATTTGCTATTACCAAAAGGCGTACGCCCTTATCCAGAGCCTGTGTCCGGAAAACCGGCTGTATATTTTTTCAGACGACGTGCGGGAAGCAAAAAAACTGCTCGGTTCATGGGAAAGAGCGTGTTTTATTGAAGGATATACACAGGAACAAGATATGTTTTTGATGGGTTTATGTTCTTACCACATCATTGCAAACAGTTCCTTCAGCTGGTGGGGGGCCTGGTTGGCCGGGCCGTCCTCCAGACAGGTCATTGCTCCCCGAGCCTGGTTTTCCCCCCGCCACCAGCGTGCAAAAAATACCGCGGACCTTTTTCCTCCCTCATGGATACTTATATGAATACGCAACAGACAGAAACTATAGGAGTAATAGTTCCGGCTTGGAACTGCGCGAATTTTTTGCCGTTTGCCATAGCGGGCATCATGGCGCAGACACGAGCGCCGGATCGCGTTCTTATCGTGGACGACGGATCGACGGATAACACCCCCGTGATACTGCGGGAACTGCAAGGCCAATGGCCCCGGCTTGAAGTTGTCCGCACGGAAAATAAAGGACCTGCCAGCGCGAGAAATACTGGGGGCGCGGTTCTATCCGACTGTGACTATCTCGCTTTTTGCGACTCGGATGATTTGTGGAAGCCTGAAAAACTTGAAAAGCAAATGCAGGTATTTTACCAGAGCGCTCTGCCGGATCTCGGATGCGTGTACTGTGGAAACGATGCCATTGATGAAGAGGCAAAGCCGCTATCCCCCCCGGCATACCCCAACGCGAAAGGGAGGGGCGATGTCAGGCGATGGATGACCCATGGTGGGCCTGTTCTGGGTTCCATGTCCGCGGTGCTTATCCGGAAAAAATACTTTGACATGATCGGAGGCTTCAACACGGACCTGCGTTCCGACGAGGACTTTGAGTTTTTTCTGCGGCTTTCGAATATCGCTTCTTTTGACTACAGCCCCGCCTGTCTTGTCCGGATACGCGTTCACCCGGGATCGTCCAGCCATGACAACATAAAATTGCTGAAATCACGGTCCGTGGTCATCAATCTGCACCGGAACCGTTTTAGCTGGTTCTCTCCTTTTGTGCTGTTGCAGAGGAGGCAATTTTTGCGGCACGTCTTTACGGAATGGGGGGAGCAGCCTTTTTTGCGTAGATGCCGTACCCTCGTGGCGGGCCGGAAGCACTATCTCCAGGTTGCTGAAAATTTTTTCTCCGGCCGTGCGCATAAATTGATCGCGCCACACCCATTTCTTTTGATTCCCCTCAGCTCCTTTCTCTTTCTCTGGGGGGCAGCAGTATCGCTGACCAGGCGTATAAAGTATTTTTTCGGAGCCAGTTTTAGAATCTTGCGCAAGTTTATTTCGCTGCATTTCACCGCTTTGCCGAAATTTCTTCGCGATCTTGCGGAATTTAACCGGCAAGCCAGGCAGGCAGGCCTGCCCCTAGCGGCATACAAGGATATATTTCCAGCGCCTGAAGACGCGACCGCTACGGTTGATTACGATCCCCACTACCTGTACCACACGGCCTGGGCCGCGCGTTGCCTCGCCGCGTCGCGCCCCGCGAAGCACATCGACATCGGCAGCCTGCTGTACTTTTCAGCAATTGCCTCCGCATTCTGCCCCATAACCCATTATGACTACCGGCGGCCGGATGTGCAACTAGAAGGACTGGAAACCGGGACTGTGGACCTCGTCTCGCTCCCTTTTGCAGATAACAGCATAGCTTCACTTTCCTGTATGCATGTGGTAGAGCACATCGGCTTGGGACGATATGGCGACGCGGTGCGCACTGACGGAGACTTGGCCGCCATGCGGGAGTTGGCCAGGGTGCTTGCTCCCGGAGGCGATCTTTTCTTCGTCGTCCCGGTCGGCAGGCCGCGCGTCTGCTTCCACGCGCACCGCATATACAGCTTTGAAGCCGTGATCAATGCGTTCACTTCTCTGACGTTGCGTGAATTCGCGCTTATCAGCGGCAAGCGCATTATCGGCAACGCCCCTCCACAAATGCTTGCCCAGGAAGACTATGGATGTGGGTGTTTTTTCTTTCAAAAACAGCGTTAAGAGGGCCGTTGGTGAACACACAGATCATAAGCGCCGCCAGGCAGATGGACTTTTTTTTCCGCCTGAATGAAGTCTGGCGCTATCGCAACGTGCTTTTTACCTTGGCCGGCAGAGAGCTGAAGGCCCGTTACAAGCAGGCGTTTTTCGGGGTGCTTTGGGCGCTTCTACAGCCCTTGGCTACAGCGGTCATTTATACCGTCATCTTCGGGGTGTTCGCCCGTTTCAGCGCGGGAGACGACATTCCGTACCCTGTCTTCGCCTTGACCGGGGTGCTGATCTGGCAGTTTTTCAGCCGCTCCCTCGGTTCTGGCAGCACAAGCCTGGCAGGCAATGCCGGCCTTATTGGAAAAATTTACTTCCCCAGGGTATATTTGTTGCTGGTTCCACTACTGGTCGCCGCCGTTGATTTTTTTCTGGCCTTTGTATTGTTGATTGGCGGCAGCATGGCGCTGTTTCATCTGCCCGTAACGATCAAGCTTCTCGCGCTTCCCGTGGTGACGCTATGGGCAGGCCTGTTCGCCTTCAGCATTGCGCTGATCCTGGCGCCTCTTCACGGGCTTTACCGGGATGTCGGCTTTATTGTTCCCTTTCTGACCCAGTTCTATATGTTCGCGACGCCGGTCATGTACCCTCCTTCGATCATCCCGGAGCGTTTCCAATGGCTGGTGGAGTGCAACCCGGCGGCGACCCTTGTCGGCCTGACCCGATGGTCGGTCTTGAATACCGACCCTCCAACCATGCTGGCGCTGGCCTTATGCTTTTTTGTGCCGCTTGTCCTGGGCGCTATCGGGTTTCAGATTTTTTTCCGTATGGAAAATACGCTGGTGGACAGGATATAGAATGAAACCGATCATTTCTATCCGAGGACTGGGGAAACGATATGCCCGTACTGCCTTCGAGGCGCCGGAAACTTTGCACGGCAGCCTTGCCGGCCTTTTCAAGCGGAACCGTTCCGGACAGGCTCAAGAAACATTCTGGGCCCTGCGTGACATCAATTTCGATGTCACGCCCGGCGAGGTTCTTGGAATTATCGGCAGCAACGGTGCGGGGAAATCCACCCTGCTGAAAATATTATCAAAAATAACAGCCCCCACAACGGGAGAGGCCGTACTGCACGGCCGCGTCGGCAGCCTGCTTGAGGTAGGAACAGGATTTCACGGAGAATTGACGGGAAGGGAAAACATCTACCTGAACGGCACTATTCTCGGCATGTCCCGTACTGAGATTAACGGAAAATTTGATGAAATCGTTGATTTTTCAGGTGTCGCGCCCTTTATTGACACTCCTATCAAACGCTATTCCAGCGGCATGGTCACCAGATTGGCTTTTGCCGTAGCGGCAAACCTTGATCCGGAAATTCTCATAGTGGACGAGGTTCTGGCTGTCGGTGACGTGGCCTTTCAGAAAAAGAGCCTTGGAAAAATGAAAGAGGTTACTTCAGAAGGGCGCACGGTGCTTTTCGTGTCGCACAATATGAACTCTCTACGCCAACTGTGTTCCAGGGGCATCTATCTCAAACATGGAGAACTTGTTCTGGACAGCCTGGATGTTGATACAGTTGTATTTCAGTACCTGCACAGCGCCTCGGACGAGTTGAAGGCGAACTGGCATAATGCCGGGGAAATCGCGTTTGACTGTTTTGTGCCGCACGCTTTTTACCTTACTGTCAAGGAGGGCCTCATCTTAGAACGGCCCGCCTTTGCGGATGAAGAAATTCAGGTGCATGTGAAATATTTTGAGAAGACGGGAAGTAACGTTTCCGTTGGCTTTGAACTTTCCGATTCTATTGGGAATGTTATCTTTTGGTCCTATAATACCGACCATATCAATTATTCAGGCGACCCCGGAAATGAAAACCGCCATATCGTAACAACCTTGCCGGTAAACTGCCTGAATTCCGGTGAATACATACTCACGCTCATCGCCGGCATTCACGATCAAAAAAGCCTGCTGACCCGCAGGGAAAGCGCAATCAAGCTCAGGCTCCAGATTGGCGGAAATAAGCTTTTGACATCCAGGTCAGACCCCAAAAGGCAGAGTATTATCGCGCCTGTTCTGCGCTGGTCCGAATGCTGATTCCGTTTCTGCGCATTCATGGCGAAACAGGGAGAGGGCAAAAATTAATCCACTAATAATCTTTATAGACGACCAATTTCGCCCGAAGGGGAAGAATTATGTCTAACGATTTTCATATGTTACTTCATGAAAATACATTGCGCTACCAGACTTTGCCTGAGTCGGCAGTCGTTGAGCGGCATGCGCCCTATACGCTGCTGACTCCAAACAGGCTGGATATTTTGGCGCGCTATGAGTTTGCCAGATACTATCTTCAGGGACATTGCCTTGATTTGGGGCATGAAATTTACACCAATCTTATACAAACTTGGCACGAACAGACAGGCGGATTCGATCCGGGACATACATGCCTTGATGACTATGTGCGTAAATTTTGCGCATTGATTGATTCGTTTCGTGAATACGGCTTTGACGAAAATCGATCCATTATTCCTCTGGTGCAGGGGAGTATCGTTGACGGCGCTCACCGGGTTGCCGCCGCCCTGGCGCTCGGCATTGAAAAATTGCCTTGCGTGACGCTTCTGGGCGAGCCGCAGCGCCAGGATGCCGAAACGTTGCGTTCCATAGGAGTCAATCCCTTCTTTGTGGACACCTTTATCCAAAGGCATATTGAACTCGACCTCCGCATGCGGGCGGCTGTATTTTTTCCATGCGCTGCTGAAAAACTGCACGAAGGTCTTGCCCTTTTCGCGTCCCGCAACGAAATCCTCCACTCGACCGATGTGCACGTTACAAAGCGCGGCATGCAAAATTTGGTCACGGAATTATACGGCGACCTGGACTGGTGGGATGATTACCAAGAAAAAACCTTTGCAGCACGCCGGTACCGGAGAGGGAGTCCGGCAACCATTATTTTCTATCGGCAAGGCGTTGAAGATATGCAATCTTTCAAAGACAAGGTTCGCGCTGTGCTGCAACAAGGTAATGATTCTCTGCACACAACAGACGATCACTCTGAAGCGGTTGCCATCGCAAGAGTTGTCCATAATAAAAACAGCCTTGATTGCCTAAATTACGGACGAAAAGCCCACACTCCTGTCTTTAAAGAAAAATTCGCTTTATATAAAGCGATCTTGAAAAAGCATCCTGATGATGAAAGTAAATTTGCGCTTGTAAGCGGCGGCACGCTTGCGGCTTACGGCCTGAGGGATGTTAGGGACATTGATTATATATTTGATAAAGGAGCGCCTGATATTGAGGATGTCGAGAATAAAATAAATAATCACAACTTGTTATATCTCAATATTCCTTTCAGAGAGGATTTGCTGATCAACGATCCCCGTCATTTTTTCTATAAATATGGAGTCAAGTTTGTCAGCGCCGATATCGTAAAATTGGCCAAGGGGCTCAGGGGCAAACTAAAGGATACGCGCGATGTGCTCATGCTCAAATACAGGCGGACCTTGTTGAGTGTATTTTTTCGACAATTAAATACGCTTTTATTGCGGATACATGCAGTTTATCTGTACTTTATCGATTTTATCCACTTTTTAAAAAACATTATAAAAAAACAATTTCATAGAGGAGTAATGCTAATTAAACGCTCCCTGCCTGAACCTGTTTATCAAAGGCTACGGCGATTATACCATATTGTTCTGTTTAAATGATTAAAAAATAAGTTTGCTAAAACAATTTTCCTCCTATATCGGAAGCCTGTAAAGATGAGCAGCGTGGGGTGTCCAGATGATTGAAAGAAATTATTCAGAATAGAATATGTAGCTTGATATGGTGTGGAGACAGATCAAATCCTATTTTGAAAAATATGGCTTCATGCGCGGCTTGTGGCGAGTGTGTGCAAAACTCCTTTCCCCCCTTTTCCGGCCGTTGCTTCTGGCTTCATTGCGGCGGGTGGCGGCGCGGAAACCGGATCCGGACGGGCAATATGCCGGGCAAATTCATGCGGCGAACCGGGAAACTACGGATAAACCGCCGCGTGTGGCTGTACTTATTATTGACACCATGATCGGAGGCGGCGCGAACCGCTTCAGCGCAAGCTACAGGAAAAACCTGGAAGAAAAAGGCATGGCTGTAGCTGTGGCCGTCTATAATATTCAGACCAGAAAGTACGCGATCCATTGGCGCGATGAAAGCGGAGACATTCACAAAACTGCCCAAAACAGAGTCCACCTGCTCCGGCTGATTGAGGCCGCGGCGCCGGATTCGATTTTTTGCAACAATCTTGTTTCTTGGCCGGAGCCGTTGTCTTGGCTCTCATGGCTCACGCGCATGGCGGAAACGATACCTGTACGTTTTTATGTGCATGACTTTTTTTGTCTCTGCCCGACCATTATCCTCTTAGATCGGAACCTGCGTTTTTGCGGCCTGCCGGAGGATAAAACAGTATGCGCGGCGTGCCTGTGGCGTAATCTGTTTGCCGCGCCCCATACTCCCGCCTCTATATTTGTATGGCGCGATGCTTGGCGCGCATTTCTGCTGGCATGTGAAACCATCTGGATTCCCCACGGGTGTACCGGAGCAATGGTAGCGCAAGTGTATCCCGATATCCGGAACAAACTTTTGCTTTACCAGAAAACTCAAGCAGTTACCGGCAATTCCCCATCCCTGCCTTCGTCGGCTCCAACTGTCATTGCCGCCGTTGGCACAATGGATATCCATAAGGGCGGCGCAATCGTCGCCGAATTAGCCGACCTTCTGAGACGTGGCGGAGAAGAAAAAAAAATGATCGTCATTGGCGAGATGAAGGTTCCCTATCCTTCTGACGCCGTGTTTGTTACCGGGAGATATGCGCGGGATGCGCTTCCATCTCTGCTTGTCCAATACGGCGTAACCCTCTGCCTCGTGCCCTCCATTTGCCCGGAAAGCTATTGTTATGTGGTAGATGAACTCATGGCATTGGGTATGCCCGTCGTTTGTTTTGACCTCGGCGCGCAGGGCGCAAAGTGCCGGGAATATCCCCGCGGCATGGCCGTGAACGAAATCAGCGCCCAAGCCTGCCTTGAAGCGATCAGGACTATGGAAACCGCGCGAAAAGAAGGACTTGCCGCCAAGGTGACGGCATGACGGCAGCGCCTCTCAAACCGATAAACGTCGCTGTTATCATTCTCAATTACCAGAACGCGCCCGACACCCTCGTCTGCCTGCGCGCGCTTGCGGCCATGCCGCTTCAGCCAGGACAAATCATCGTCGTGGACAACAATTCCGCCGATAGCTCTGTTGAACAAATTATGGAAGGCTGGAGGGCCTTCGCCACACCTGTTCTGTTGTGGGAAAAAAAACACGCCGCGCCTTCGCTGCCGCTTGACGCGCGGCATATCGCCATCAAGCTGTCCGTAAACAACGGCTTTTCCGCGGGCAATAACACCGGCATACGCCTGGCCTTGCGGGACCCGGATTGCGCGGCTGTCTGGCTGCTCAACAATGATACCGCGCCAATGCCGGATGCCCTGGAAAAACTGTGTGCGCGGCTCAGCCTAAATCCGGAGGCTGGCCTTGCCGGATCCACCATGGTCTATGCCCACGACAGGTTTACGGTACAGTGCGCCGCCGGATTTTCGCTTTCGCCCTGGACCGGCTCCGCAAAATTTTTGCAAGGCGGAAAAAAACTGCACGACGTGCTGGCCACGGATCCGGCGCCGGTCGAAGCCGCTCTGTCGTGCATCACCGGGGCGTCTCTACTTGTCCGCAGAAATGTTCTTGAATCTGTGGGCTTGCTGCCCGAATCATACTTCATGTATTGCGAGGATACCGACTACGGGATCTTGTGCGCGCGAGCCGGCTTTTCCCCGGCCTGGGCCAAGGAAAGCATCGTCTACCATAAGGAAGGCGGCAGCTCCGGGACGAAAAACGCCGACGGCTACAGTGACTTCCATCGTCCGGAATGGGTGGATTACCTCAACCTGCGCAACCGGATATACATGATGCGCAAACATTACCCCAGGACCTTGCCTCTGGTGCTGCTCAGCTGCCTGGGGGTGATGGGCAGGCGCGTCCGGCGCGGACAAGCGAACCGCCTTCCTCTTGTCTGCCGCGCCGTGCTGGACGGATTGCGCGGCCGCATGGGCAAACCGGCGGGTCTATTGCCATGAAAAACATCCTTATCATCAAACTCGGCGCATTGGGTGACGTAGCCAGCGGCACGGCCATGCTTTCAGCCATCCGGCAACGTTTTCCAGAAGCGCGCGTCACCTGGATGGCCGGGACGGGAGCCGCCGAACTGCTGTCCCTGCTGCGCGAGCCACCGGAAATTGTTCGGGTGGATGACGCCGCCCTGTTGCGGGGGTCGTTCGCGCAACGTCTGGCAGCGGTGTTCGCGGCAAACCGCCTGATTGCCGGCCGGGTTTACGATTTGGCCCTGATTCCTTACCGCGACCGCCTGTACCATGCGCTATGCTTGGGGGCATGGTGCAAGCGGACACGAAGTTTCCGAAACAGGCGCGGGATTATCCCCGGCCGCGCCCGGTGCGCGGAGTATGCCCGTTTGATTCTGGAAAAGGACGATACGAACATGCCGGTTCCGGTATTTCCGGAACTGGACGCCTCCAAACTGCCTTCGACAATACAGACTCCCGCCGTGCTACTCGCCCCCGGCGGCGCCAGAAATTTTCTGGCCGACGATGCGGTGCGCCGGTGGCCCTTGGAAAAATACAAGGAACTTGCCCGCTTGCTCCTCAGCCACGGGTTGACGGTAGGAATTATTGGAGGAAAGGACGATGTGGCGGAGAGCGCCGCCTTTGCGGGTCTGCCGGTGACAAATTTTGTGGGAAAGACGGATATCCCCGGCTTATTCGGCTTGCTGCGCGAGGCCAGGGTATTGGTTTCACACGATACCGGCCCCATCCACTGCATGAACCTGCTACAGGGCAATGTTGTGGCTTTGTTCGGCCCGACGCTTGCCCGCGAAGTGCTGGGCAGCGGAACAAATATACGGACCCTCTCCGGCGGTGACGGTCTGCCCTGCCGCCCTTGCTATGATGGCAAACATTTTGCCGCCTGTGACAATGCGCTTTGTATGCAAGAAATCAGCCCCGGAAGCGTGCTGGAGGCAGTTTCGGCTTTTTTGCGCTAAAGTTTCCGGCGTATGGGCCGGAATTTTTGCCTTTCCATAAGAATATAATATTGCCGGCAGCTCCAAAATGGTCCATATACGCAATAGATCAGTTTCCAAACGCTTCAGGCGCCCTGTTAAAATTATGTGTGTCCGCGCCAGCCCGCTCCGGCGCGATTCGAGACGGATTAATGCCTGCCATGCACTACCACGGACATCGGGAACGCCTGCGCGCCAGGCTCCGGGATAACCCGGAGAGCCTGGCGGATTACGAGACCCTGGAACTCCTGCTGGCCCAGGTGCTGCCCCGGCGGGACACCAAGCCCCTGGCCAAGGAGCTGCTCCGGCGCTTCCAGTCGGTCAAGGGGGCGCTGGACGCTAAACCGGCGGAACTCATGGCCCTGGAGGGTTTTGGTCCGGCCCTGGCCGACGCATGGCTGCTCTGGCGCGAAATCCTGGCCCGCTACGCCGAATCCGCCCCCAGGCGGCATGAAACCCTGGCCTCCCCGGAGGCAGTGGCCGGCATGGCCAGGACGCGCCTGGCCGGGCAGGATCGGGAAGAGGTCTGGATGGCCTTTGTGGACGCCCAAAACCGCCTGCTGGCCTGGGAAAAAGGACAAAAGGGCAGCATTGGCGAGGCCGCCTTTTACCCCAGGGAAATTTTGGAACGGGCCTTGGCCCTGAAGGCCTCCGGCTTCATCCTGGTGCACAACCACCCTGGAGGCAAAGCCGCCCCCTCCGGGGCGGACCTGGAGGCGACCAAGAAACTGCAAGAGGCCGCCAGGGCCGTGGACCTCCGCTTCCTGGACCACCTTATCGTAACCGCGGACGAGAGCTTCAGCATCTTGGGCGATAGACGGCTTTAATCCAAAAAAATTCCCCGGCCTATTGAACAATGTCCCGAAGTGCTTATCTCTTGCAGACACGGGCTTTCTCACGCCCGCCGAACTCCGCGTTCCGGCTTGCGGCCGGGCATGAGGTATGCCATGAGCGATCAAGACCCCAGGGATAAAGATATACCGGCCGAACAGCTCCCGGCGGAAACAGCCCCGGCCGAAGGCGCGCCCTTCCGCGAACCCCCCGGCCACAGCCTGCCCACGGACATACCCCCGGTGCTCCCGGTGCTCCCGGTGCGCGACGTGGTCATTTTCAACTACATGATGCTGCAACTCTTCGTGGGGCGTGAATCCTCTACCCAGGCCGTGGACGCGGCCCTGAACGGCAACCGTTACCTGTTCATCCTCACCCAGAAGGATGAATCGGTGGAGAACCCCGGCCCAGAGGATCTGCACCAGATGGGCACGGTGGTAGGCATTCTGCGTATGCTGAAAATGCCCGACGGCCGCATGAAGATCGTGGTGCACGGCATCACCCGCGCCCGGGCCGTGGCCGTGATGAATAACGGCGCCTACCTGGAATGCCGGGCCGAACTCACCCCGGAACGGGCTGAACACACCAGCGGCCTGGAGGTGGAAGCCCTGATGGACGCCTCCAAGGCCATGAGCGAAAAAATCCTGAACCTGCGCGGCATAAACAGCCAGGAGATCAACCAGGCCCTGTCCTCGGTGGATCACCCCGGACGCCTGGCGGACATCATCGCCTCCAACCTGCGCCTGAAAATCGCTGAAGCCCAGGAAATACTGGATACCCTGGACCCCGTG
>Ga0082212_10007984_pt1 | contig 13897 bp, 11 predicted proteins | sample TergutNt197P3_FD_71548 | JGI IMG/M metagenome (GOLD analysis project Ga0082212, IMG submission 71548) | Neocapritermes taracua P3 segment gut microbial communities from Petit-Saut dam, French Guiana - Nt197 P3 | ecosystem: Host-associated > Arthropoda: Insects > Digestive system > Gut ... | reverse complement strand
CTGGGCCAGGAGAAAGGCGGCCGTGATCTCGCTGGGGAGATAGGAGGAGCCCAGGTCTTGCCAGGTGTATTTGTCTATCTCGCCCCGCTCGAAGCTGGTGCGGTCAGTGCCTTTTTCCCAAATTATTTCCGCCCGGCCGGTCAAGCCAGGGTCGTTGACGGCCAGGGCCCCGCCCTCGCCGGAAATGATGTTCTTGGTCTCGTGGAAACTTAGGGCCCCCAAGCTGCCCAAAGTCCCCAAGGGGCGGCCCTTATAAGAAGCCCTAAAACCCTGGGCCGCGTCTTCGACCACGGCCAAACCCCTCTCCCGGGCCAGGCTTAAAATCTCATCCATGGCGCAGGCCACCCCGGCGTAATGGACCACGGCCAGGGCCCGGGTTTTCGGGGTAAGGGCCGCGGCCAGGAGCTTTTCGTCCATATTGAGAGTGTCGGGGCGGATATCCACGAAGACCGGCACGCCCCCGCGCAGGACAAAGGCGTTGGCCGTGGAAACAAAGGTGAAGGAGGGCATGATTATCTCATCCCCGGGCCGGATATCTAAAAGCAGGGCGGCCATTTCCAGGGCAGCGGTGCCGGAATGGGTCAGGAGTACGGCGGCCGAGCCGCCTAAATTTTCCTGAAGGAGCGCCTGGGCCCGCCGGGTGAAGGGGCCGTTGCCGGCCAGGCGGCCTTCGGCGTGGGCCCGGACCATGTATTCCAATTCCCGGCCGGCCAGATAGGGCTTGTTAAAGGGTATGTTTCGGTTTAGGCTGAAGGTCATGGTCTTCCTTCATTCGCTCTTGGAATTTCCCGCCGCCCGCTTTCATTCCCCGACAGAACCTGGAGCCGGCCGGGGTTTAAAAAAGGCCACCGGCGGCCCCTCCGGCCCCAGCCCGGGGGGCAGGTAAAGCTTGAAGGCGGGGCTCTCCACAGCCAGGGTGTATCTTTGCCTTTCCATAAAAAATTTCAGGATTTTTTCTTTGATGGAGTGCCTCCAGCCCAGCGACCAGAGATCAAACTCGTCCACAATCAAGACCAGGGGCAGGCGCCCTTCCCCAGCCGCCCGCTCCAGGCCTTCACTCAAACCCTCCGGGGGCAGGGAGTAAAGGTCCTGCCAGGGGGCGGGCAAAAGGGGCGGGGATTCGCTGAGAAAGTGGCACAAGGAGCAATGGCCCATAACCACCAGGGGCCGCTCCCCGTAAGGGGCCAGCTTTTTAGCCAGGTAGCCCAGCCAGAAGGCCCGGGCCGGGTGGGTCTTCATTCCGGCCAGGGCCGGCACACCCGGCACTTCCGCGGTGGCCGCGCCGTAATGGAAATCGCCGTGGTTAGCATCCATAAGGAGGTCATCAAAGGAAAACAGGCTGAAGGCCAGGAGGAACCAGAAGAAGACATTGGCGCAGCCCAGGGCCGGGCCCAAACCCGTAAGAGCCGACCGGGGCCATTTGGCCCCCAGCCAGGCCGCGGCGTCCAGCCACAGGCGCCAGGCCAGGCCCAGCACCACGGCCAGGGAAAGGTGGGTGTAGTAGAGATAGTGCAGTACGCTGAAATCGCTGCCGAAGGACTGGGCCAGGAATATTATTATGACGACCGCGGAAAGGGCGCTCAAGAGGGGCCGCCTCTGGTGGTACCACAAGAGGCCGGCCAGGGGCACCAGCAGGCCGGCCGCGGCCAGAAGAAGGCACAGGGCCCTCACCGGGTAGCTCCAGGCCGGGCCGCGAAAAATATAGACCTCGTAAAGGAAGCCGCCGTAATAGGCCAGGGCCACCCCAGAGGCCAGGCCCACGGCGGCCAGAAGGGGCGTGGCCACCCGCCTTCGGCGCAATACGGCCAGCCCGGCGGCCAAGGCCAGGGAGAGGGGGGCGCAACGCAGGGCCGCCTGCCAAAACATCCCCCAGCCGTCCCGCATCAAGACATCATAGAGGTCCCACATGGCGAAGGCCGAGTGGTGGGCCTTGCTTTTAAACATAATGCCGGTAAGCCCGCCCAGTTCCCGATCCAGCCATTGCGGCCCCTGGGCCAGACTACAGAGGACGAGGAAGACCAGCCAGGCCAGAAGCAGGGCCAGGGTAAAGCGCAAGCCCACGCTCACGGCCCGGCGCCGCCGCCCCAGGCAAAACCAGTAATACCAGAAGGGCACGGCGGCCAGGCCCCACTGGAGTATGTTCGGCAGGCGCACGAAGGCATTGAGGGCCAGAATGACGGCCGCCGCATACATAAAAAGCGGCCGGTCCCTGGAAAGACCCCGGTATAAAAGCAAAATGGCCAAAGACAGGAAGAGATAGCTGAAGGTGTTATAGCTGGTATTGTAGACGAAAGCCAGGGTCAAGGCGTTGGCCAGAGCCAGGGCCAGGAGATTCAGCCAGATGGGGAAATGATCCCGCAGGATGACGTAGCTGAACCAGGTGACGAGGGCATAGAGCCCCACGCAGATCAGTTTATAGGCCAGAAGGAGCCCTGTTTCGGGCAGCAAGGCATAAATCAGGCCCCCCAGCCAGTTGCTGAGAATCATGGTTAGGGAATTGACTTCGGGCCAAGTGAAGGCGTAACGATAGTTGAAGAGGTAAAAGCCGGAATCGGCGAGGTCGAAACCTCGGTCAATGACCAGAAGAGGCCCGGCCATGATGAGGCCCAGGGCCAGGCGGGCCGGCCATTTGTACTGGGGTTCGGCGTTCACTGGGAGCGACTTTCCGGTCAGAGGCGAAATTTTTCAGGCTGCCGGGGGAAGGGCGGGCATTGAACAGAGGAAGCCCGACTTCCTTAAAGTTGCGGAAGTCGGGCTTCCTTAAGCCCTGACCAGGTCAGGCCTTATTTTTAGCAACCGGTGTTCTTGGCCACGCCATCAACAACTTTAAAGGCGCAGTTTTTGGCCTTAGTGGAGGCCGTGCCGGCGGAATCTATAACCCAGGTTGCCATCGAGCCCGCGGCGTAACTCACGTTCTGATGCGCCAGGGTGCCGTTCCAGGCGACCACGCCGGTGGCGCCGATGTTGTCATAGACATAAATCTGGGAACCATTGGCGATGTGAGTGGCATAGGCCACGAAGCCGGGCTCGCCGGTATTGGTTGTAGAGACAAAGAAGGCGACGTTGGGATCGGGCCGGAAGCCGAAAGAGCCCAGAAGCTGAATGTCGGCGGCGTTAGTGGAAGATACATAACCTTCATCAATTTCCGGGGCGGTGTCGATGGCCACTTCGGCCAGGGCGAGCTGCTGCAACAGGGACTGGGAGGCCGCGTTGCGGGAGCGTTCAATGTAGCGCTGATACATGGGCACGGCGATCATGGCCAGAATGGCGATGATGGCCACCACGATCATGAGTTCGATGAGGGTGAAACCTTTTTTCATGTTTCTTCTCCTTTTTTTGGGTTAGGGGCCTTTAGCCTCTGACCTCGAGGCTCCAAGGGAGCCGTTTGTCTGAAAATTTAAAAACCTGAAAAAAACGCGCCTCTGGCTTATGGAAAGCGCGAATTTTTCCCTATCGCTGTTAGCCAGGGATAAAGCAAACCGCGTGCCAAAGCGGTGAAAAAAATATTTAAATTTACTTTTCTTAACAGGCCTATTTTACGGTCAATTTTGGGAAGCCCCGGGAAACCGGGCCAGCCCGGCCCCGGTTTATCTGCCCGAAAACTACTAAAGAAAGTTTAGGGCAACAAAAACTTCTTAAATATTTATTTTAGGTTAGTTTTGGGGCGGAAGGCAGAGCGCCCTGAGAAAAGAAGCTATTTATAAATATTATATAAATCAGATTTATTTATATATAATTTTAGATAAATTATATATAAGTTAAAGAAGGCCCATAAAAAACCGGGTCCCCTTTCGGGGAACCCGGCTTTTTATCAAACCCGCCTCTATTCGGAGACGATAACGAACTGGGCGCGGCGGTTGCGGGCCCAGGCCGCCTCGTTGTGGGCCGGGTCCAGGGGCCGTTCCTTGCCGTAGGAGACCACGGACAGGCGGCCGCCTTCAATGCCCAGACTGGTTATGTAGTTATAAGTGGCCTTGGCCCGGCGGTCGCCCAGGGCCATGTTATAGACCTCGGTGCCCCGCTCGTCGCAGTGGCCCTGGATCTCCGTCTTGACTCCCGGATACTGCTTGAGGAAGGAGGCCTTGGCCTGGATATTGGCCGCGCCGTCGGCCCGGATGTCATAGCGGTCAAAATCGAAATAGACATGATCGCCCAAAAAGGCCGATTTCAAGCTGGCGTAAGTGGTGTCGCCGCTGGCCTGGCCCTTTTTTTTGCTCCCGCAGCCGGCGGCCAGAGGCAGGACCAGAAGGCCGGTCAAAAGCAAGATGGTCAGTTTCTTCATGCTTGGATCCTCCTTGAAGTGGACCGGCCGCCGACCCGCCCGAGGCCAACGGCCAAAAATATGATTTGGCGAAAGGGGCCGGCCTGGACCTAAGGCCGGGCCCCCGAATTCGGCTATACTAGTCCGCCCCGCGCCAAAAGTCAATAGGCCGGGGGTTTGACGGGCGACCAGAAAGGCTGTTCCTGGGGCGGACCGTAACCCGGCATGAGGGGCTGCTGGCTGTCGCCGTTGGCGGCCATGACGAAAAGCTGGGGCCGGCCGTTCCGGGTGCTGGAAAAGACTATCAGGCGGCCATCCGGGGAAAAGCTGGGCCTCTGGTTGGCCCCCTGGCCCCCGGTGAGCTGCCGGAGGCCCGTGCCGTCGGGCCGGATGATGCAGATATCCGTTTCCCGGCTGACAAAGGCGATGTATTCGCCGGTGGGGGACCAGGCCGGGTCGGTGGCCTTGGCCCCGGTGACCAGGGGCCGGCCCGGGCCGCCGCCGGCCGGGGCCACGTAAATGGTGACCACCCCGCCCTGGTCCGAGGCGTAGGCCATGCGGGATCCGTCCGGGGAAAAGGCGGGGGAGACGTTGATGCCCCCGGCCGTGGTCAGCCGGGTCCTCTGGCGGCCGGAGAAGAGGTGGATATCCGTGCTCTGGGGCCCGGAGACGGCCGCGGCCACCGCGCCGTCGGGCCGAAAGGCCGGAGAGAAATGGGCGTCGCCGGAGGAGACGACCCGGCCGTCCACCAAAAGTTCCCAGACCTTGTTCTTGCGGTGCACCCAGGCCTTCCGGCCCCCGGGGCCCAGGGTGGGCTGGGTGCTGGGCCCCCCCCGGCTCGCGGCCACCTGGACCGCCTCGTCGCTACCCAGTTCGGTCAGCATGATGGCCTTGGAACTGGGCGGGCCGCTGGCGAAGATTATCTCCGAGCCGAAAACCCCCGGGGCGCCGGTTATGGCCTCGAGAACGGCGTTGGTGAACTGGTTGATCATCTTGCGGCCGTCCTTGGCCGGGCCGGTATAGCGCTTGCCCAGGATCTGCCGGCTGAGACCGACGTCGAAAAGGCGCATTTCCAGGGTCAGCCGGGAACCTCCGGCGCTCACGGTCCCCTTGACCAGAAAGTCGGCCCCTATCTTGGACCAGGCGGAAAAATCGGGCTGGCGCCCCTCGTCCAGGCCGGCCCTTTTCTGGTCTCCGAATTCCAGGAAGGAGCGCTGGTCCAGGCTGTTGAAAAGCCCGGTCATGGCCAAATTTTTGGACAGGCGTTCCGGGAGGGCGGCGGCGCTCCTGTCCGTCTGGCCCCCGGCGGCCTGGGGCAGAAGCTCGGTCACGGCAATATTGAATTTCCGCCCGCCGCCCCGGTTGATTTCTATCTCGGGGACGCGGGCCTCGCCGCTGAAGTCCGCCGGCTGGGCCAAAGCCGGGGGCGCGGCCAAGCAGAAAACCAGGGCCAGGAGCCCGAACATGGAAGCTGAACGCATGGTTTATGATTTCTCCGGCCAAAACAAAGCAATGAACTTCGATCTTCCGTCAGAATTCAAGCGATTTAAATGGTCCGGCTCCGCCGGCCTTTTAAATCGCTTGAATTCTAAAACATGGAGCCCATGGTGAACTCCCACTGTCCGGAGCCGCCGCCATAGGGGGGCCGCTTGCCGACGGGCTTGCCGTATTCCAGGCGGAGGGGGCCCAGGGGCGAGAGATAGCGGATGCCGCCGCCGACGCTCCGGTAGAGGTCGTTCATCCGGTAGCCGGATTCGCCCTTGGACCAGACATTGCCCATATCGTAGAAGGCCACACCGTAGAACCCCTGGTCCTGGAGGACGGGGAAGGCGAACTCGAAGTTGAGGGTCATCATCTTCTCGCCGCCGACAGTATCGCGGGTGACGGGGTCCCGCGGGGAGATGTCATACCAGTTATAGCCGCGGACGCTGTTGATGCCGCCGATCATGTATTTTTCATAGACCGGCAGCCCATTGGCCCGGCCTTCCTTGAGATAGCCGGCCTGGCCGTGGGCCATCAGGGAGGCCCCCTTGTAGAAGGGGGCGGGCAGCCAGTAGGCGCCTTCTATCTCGTAGCGGGAAAAACTGGTGTCCCCGCCCAGGATCTTCAGGGCCTGGCCGTAGCTCAGGCGGGCCACGCTGCCCCCGGTGGGGAAGAAGAAGTGATTGCGGGTGTCGCGGCGCAGGCTGACGAGGGTCTGGACATCGGTCTTGAATTTGGCCATATCCTGGAGAGCATAGCTGGCTTTTTTCGGGTCGTCGAGATCGATATTGACCTTTTCAAAGGAAAGACGGCCGCTGATATAAAAATCGTTCCACAGGGGATAGCCCAGGCGGACGGCGGCGCCGTTGGACTTTTTGGTGTAGTTGTTATACTCGTTGGTGTAATTGAACAGGTCGAAGCCGGCCGACAGGGGGATGTCGAAGACCCAGGGGTCGGTGAAGGAAAAGTTGTAATACTGGCTCCGGGAGCCGATATTGGCCTCGATGGTGGCCCGGCGGCCGTAGCCGAAGAGGTTGTCCTGGGTCAGGCGGATGACCCCGAACATGGAATTGTAGCTGCTGTAGCCGCCGCCGATCTGGAAGGCGCCGGTGGGGCGTTCCTTGACTTCGACGCGCAGGTTCATCTTGTCGTCCGTGTCCGAAGGCCCGGGGGCCAGGTTGACCTGCTCGAAATAGGTGCTGCGCATGAGGTTGGTCTGGCTCTTGCGCATATTCTCGGAGGAGAAGAGATCGCCCTCCACCACGGCCAACTGCCGCCGGATGACCTTGTCCCGGGTCTTGTCATTGCCGACGATGGTGATGCGGTCGAAATAGACCTGGTGGCCGGGCCGGACCTCGAAGACCACGTCCAGGAACTCGCCGTCGCGGGGGCCGTCCAGGCGGGGCTCCACCTGGTTATAGGCGTAACCGAGGTCGGCGTAGTAGGTCTGGATGGCCTTGGCGTCCTCCTGCAAGAGCTCCCGGCTGAACCATTTTTCGTTCTGAAGGCCGGTCTTTTTCAGGATGGCCTTGGGATCGTCCCCCTCCAGGAGTTCGCCGCCCAGGGACACCTCGCCCACCCGGAAGCGGGGGCCCTCCACTATGGGAAAGGTGACGACGAGGCGGCCCTTTTCGTCATGGGCCATGAGGGGATCGCCGACCTGGGCCTGGAGAAAGCCGTTGTTCTGGTAATGGGATTCCAGGCGCTGGGCGTCGCCGGAGAGTTTTTCCGGGTTGAGCTTTCCGGCGCCGGAAAGCCAGGAAAACAGGAAGCTGTAGCTGGAGGTCTCTATCTGGCGGCTCAAGGTCCAGTTTGAATAGAACTCGTTGCCGTCGAATTCGATGGCCTTTATATAGACCTTGCCGCCCTCTATGATGTCGTAAACCAGGGCCGCGCCGCCCCCCTCGGTCTCCAGATGGGCCGAGATCTGGACATCGTTGTAGCCCTTCTTGGCGTAGAAGCGCCGGAGGTTCTCCACCGAGTCGGCCACGGCCCGCTCGCCGGGGATGTCGTGGGGCTTTAAGCCCACGGCCTCCGTCAGGTCGTCGGAGTCGAATTTTTCATTGCCCCGGAAGACGAGACGGTCTATCTGGGGCCGTTCCACAACTATGAAATGGACGGCCTTGCCGCCCGGAACGTCATCCACCCGGACCTGGACATCGTCAAAAAAGCCCAGGGCGTAGATGCGTTTGATATCGCTGGTGGCCTTGGTCTCGTTGTAGCGCCCCCCGGGCTGGAGCCGAAGGGAGTTGAGGATGGCCGGGGAACTCATCATGGTGTTGCCGGCTATGTCCACGGAAACCACGGGGTCCCCGCCGCCGGAGAGGTGGTCGGTGGTCAGGAGCACCAGGCGCTCCAGGGTCTGGGGCAACTGGGCGTTGTTGTCCGCGGTCAGGGTCTGGCGCCGGCTGGAACGGCCCTGGGAGGTGAGAGCCAGAAGCTGGCCGGTGAGGTTGTAACGCTCGCCGCTCTTGGCCACCCGGCCCTGGAAGAGATAATCGGCCCCCAGGGCGCGGGCCTGGGCCTGGGCGGAAGAGTCGCTCAGGGCCAGAACCCCCTCACCGAGGGCCAGGGGCTGGAAATCCTGGGCGGCCAGGGACGCGGTCAGCACTTCCAAAAGACCCTTGCCAAGGCGGCTGAGCTGCTCCAACTGGGCTCCCTCGACCGACAGGCTCAGGGGCATGACCGCCACCCGGGTCCCGCCTTCCTGGGCCGCCAGGGGCCAGGCCGGGCCGAGGACGAGGAGGAGCAAAAACAGCCGGAAGCATTTAGGCATACTTGACTTTGGACCTCGGGCCAGGCGCTTAAGGGTCCGGGGAAGCCCCGGGAAGCGGGCCTTTTTCAGGCGCTATCAACAATATATTATTCACGTTTTCAGCAAAAAAAACAAGCCTAAAATAAATCCGCACATTAACCTGCCGAATTTACGCCTCTTATTGGAAGCCGCCGGAGCCCGGGGCCGGGGCGGCCTCCCGCCGGGCTCAAGGGCCCTTCCCCCTTTCCCGGCCCTTTACAAGGCCGGCCGCCTGGTATATAATATTACCCGGCCGGTCCTCCCAGGGGCGGGCCGATGTTTTTTCCGCCAGGAGACCGGCCCATGAACGCGGCGCCCATAACCCAGGAAGGCCTTGACGCTCTGAAAAAAGAGCTGGATAAGATGCTGAAGGAGGAAAGGCCCCGGGTCATCCGGGCCATTGAAGAGGCCCGGGCCCACGGCGACCTGTCGGAAAACGCCGAATACCACGCGGCCAAGGAACGACAGGGCTTCATTGAGGGCCGGATAGCGGAACTGCAGGTCCAGATCAACTCCAGCCAGGTGGAAAAAATCGGCGGTCCCTATGACCGCTGCGTCTTCGGAGCCACGGTGACCCTGGAAAACACCGACACCGGCGAGGAAAAGACCTACACCCTGGTGGGGCCCTATGAATCGGCCCCGGAAAGAAACCGCATCTCCATCGCCACTCCCATCGGCCAGGCCCTTCTGGGCCGGGAGGAGGGGGACGAGGTGCGGGTCCAGGCGCCCAAGGGCGTGGCCGAATACGTCATCGTATCCATAAAATAAAGCGAGGATAGCCATGAACATAGTCATAGCCGGGTTCGGCGCGGCCGGTACCACGGCGGCCGAAACGGTCCGCCAGCTCGACCCCAAAGCCTATATCACCGTTTTCAGCCAGGAGAAATGCCTCTCCTACTACCGCCCGCGCCTGCCGGAGGTGGTTTCCGGCGACCTGGCCCCGGACCAGGTCTTCATCCACCCCCAGAGCTGGTATGACGAGCGCCGGCTGGACCTGCGCCTCGGCGAGAGGCTGGTGGAACTGGACCTTAAGGCGCGCATCCTCCGCGGCTCCACCGGCAGCCGCCAGACCTTCGACCGGCTGCTCCTGGCCGTGGGGGCCGAAGCCAACCGCCCTCCCCTGCCCGGGGACAGGCTGGAGAACGTCGCGGCCGTGCGCAGCCTCAACGATGCCTGGACCCTGTCCCTGGCCGCCAAGGGCAAGAAACAGGCCGCGATCATCGGGGGGGGGCTTTTGGGCCTGGAAACGGGCGCGGCCCTGGTCAAACGGGGCCTGGCGGTCACCGTGCTGGAAATGGGCGACCGGGTCCTGCCCCGCCAGACCACGCCCCGGGGGGCGGCCCTTTTGCGCCGGAAACTTTCCGCCGCGGGCCTGGATTTCGAACTCCAGGCCCAGGCGGCCCGCCTGGAAGGCTTCCACAAGGTGGAAACCGTGGTCCTGAAAGACGGCCGCTCCATTTCCGCCGACCTGGTGCTGATCTCGGCCGGGGTCAATCCCAACCTGACCCTGGCCACCACCCTGGGGCTGACCGTCGACCGGGCCATAGTGGTGGACGAATACCTGCAGACCAGCGTCCCGGATCTCTACGCCGCCGGGGACTGCGCCCAATTCCCCGGGGCCGCGGGCGGACTGTGGACCACGGCCAGGGCCCAGGGCCTGGTGGCCGGGGCCAACCTGGCGGCCAAGACCCCGGAGGAGCGCCGGAAATACGTGCCCGCCCCCCCCTCCAACACCCTGAAGGTGGCCGGGGTGGACCTGACCGCCGCCGGCGACCTGGACCCCGAAGGACGCCTGACGGGCCTTGAAGCCGAAAACGACGAAACCTACCGCAAGGTGGTGGTGGACGCGGAAGGCCGCCTGGCCGGCTTCACCAACGTGGGGACCACCCGGGGCAACCAGGAACTGGCCAGGGCCCTGGAGACCCGGGCCGTCCTCCCGGCCCGGGCCCTTTCGGGCCTGGCGGAAATGGATTTCGATTTTAAAAACCTGGCCTAAAAGGTCCGGGTCTTGGCAGGGGCGCGGCTTATGGTGTATAATGAAGCCGGAGGAGAATGACCATGAGCCCTGAGAGCGAAAGCCCGGCGGAAGACTGCGTGTTCTGCCGGATAGCCGGCGGCCGCCTGCCTTCCATAAGGATATATGAGGACAGTGATTTTCTGGCCTTCATGGATATCTCCCCCCTGACCGAGGGCCACTTCCTGTTGGTGACCAGGGAGCATTACCCCACCCTCGACGAGATGCCCGACCAGCTTCTGGCCCGGGCCCTGCCCCTGGCCAAAAAACTGGCCCGGGCGGCCAAGTCCGGCCTTTCGGTCCCCGGGGTGAACCTTTTGCAGAACAACGGCCAGGAGGCCGGCCAGGCCGTCCCCCACTGGCATCTCCACATCATCCCCCGCCGCCGGCCCGGGGAACTGCCCCTCAGGCCCGGGGCGCCCGCCGATATGAACCAACTGCCGTTCACGGCTGAAAAAATACGCCTGAACCTCAAGTGATTTTTTATATTTTTATACCCGTTGACCGGGACCGCTATAATGTTAAACCTTCAAGCCCGAAGGGCCGATGAGTAAATTTGAGGAAGGCTAGGAGGCTTTCGGCCTCCGGCGTCTGCGTGAACGATTCGGCCCAGAGAGAGTGACCTATGCCCCCAGTCGGCTTTGTGGTGGTTATCGGCTGCGTCATCGGCGGCTATCTGATGCATCACGGCGTTCTGGCCGTGCTCTGGCAGCCCAACGAGGTGATCATCATCTGCGGGGCGGCCTTCGGGGCCTTTCTGATGGCCAACCCCATGTCCCTGATCAAGCAGACCTTCAGCGACCTGCCCAAGATATTCACCGGCAAGGAACTTCATAAACAGCAGTTCGTGGACGTCCTCCTTCTGATGTTCGAATTCCTGTCCATCGCCCGCCGCGAAGGCATGCTGGCCCTGGAAGAACACGCCAACAAGCCCGACAGTTCGGCCATTTTCGGCAAATACCCCTCCATTCTGAAAAACCACCACCTCAAGGATTTTCTGGCCGACAACCTCAAGGTCTTTGTCAGCGGCAACATCGAGCCCCATGAATTCGAGAACCTGATGGACATAGACACCGAGGTCCACGAACACCACGGCACTTTGGTGCCCGCGGCCCTGACCACGGTCTCCGACTCCCTGCCGGGCCTGGGCATCGTGGCCGCGGTGCTGGGCATCATAACCACCATGGGCCTTATGACCGAACCCCCGGAGATCTTGGGCGCCAGCGTGGGCGCGGCCCTCTGCGGCACCTTTCTGGGCCTGCTCCTCAGCTACGGCTACATGGCCCCCATGTCCAAGTGCCTGGAAAACCAGGCCCATGACTTCGACACCATCCTGAAGGTCTCCAAAGCCGTCCTGGCCGCCTTCGCCAAGGGCATGCCGCCCGTCCTGGCCATAGAGTTCGCCCGGCGGGCCATCCCCTCCCACTGCCGGCCGGGCTACGAGGAACTGGAAGAACTGCTCAAAGCGGTCAAAAAATAGCCGGGAAACATAACGGCGCTCCCAGGCAAGCTCCCAGGTAAGCCCCCAGGTAAACGATGAGCAGCGATAAAAAACCGCCCATCATAAAAAAGATAATCCGCAAAGGCCACGGCGGCCACCACGGGGGCAGCTGGAAAGTGGCCTACGCCGACTTCGTGACCGCCATGATGGCCTTCTTCCTGGTGATGTGGCTCCTGGCCATCTCCTCGGAACAGGGCCGGGAGGCCCTGGCCGACTATTTCAATGAACTGACCATGGCCGAAGCCGTTTTCAACGGCGGGCTGCCCACGGCCTTCACCGAGGGCGGCGGCGCCAAGCGTCCGGGCATCCTGGAAGGGGGCTGCTTCAGGCCCAAGAGCGAGGGCGAGGCCACCGTGGACCCCGAGGCCGACAATGAGGCCGTCCAATCCCAGATGGTGGCCCTTCTGGAAACCAGCCAGCAGCTTCTCAAGAACCTTGAAAGCCTGCCCGCGGGTGAAGAGGGCGGGGAAGGCAGCGGCGACGCCGGGCGCAGCGACATCCCCCCCGGGACCCCGGCCGGCGGCGACGGCGGGGGCGGACACCTGAACCCGGCCCAGGAGGAGTTCAAGAAGGAACTGCTGGCCCAGGTGCAGGGCGCCATGGGCGACTCCGCCTCGGGCCAGGTGGAAGTGGAAAAAATCAGGGGGGGCGTCCGCATCCAGATAATGGACCAGGACGGGCGGCCCCTTTTCGGCATCGGCGGGGCCAAGTTCACCAAACAGGGCCAGGAGCTGATTTCCGCCGTGGCCCACCGCCTGGCCGGCACGACCAACAAAATATCCATCGAAGGCCACACCGACGCCCTGACCACGACCAGCCAGAAAGTGACCAACTGGGAACTGTCCATGATGCGGGCTTCGGCCGCCCGCATCCTCCTGAACAGGGCCGGGGTGGCCGACAACCGCCTGACCGCCGTCACCGGCTATGCCGACACCAGGCCCCTGCCTGATACCGACCCCCTTGAACCCCAGAACCGCCGCATCAGCATCATGGTCTGGGATGAGGACGCGGCCCCGCCGCCGGCGGCCACGCCAGCCACGGCCCCGGCCCGCCCGGGGGTGAGTCCCACCGCTCCGCCGGCCGGGACCAGGCCCGAGGCCGCAAGCCCGCCGCCCGCCGACCGCACCCCCGCGGCCGCCCCCCCGCCCCTGCCGCGCCGCCCGGCCGCCCGGCCGCCCGCGCCGCAGAAGACCCGGGAGCAAGTGGAAAGCGAACTCATTGAAAGCAGCATGCACCGCGCGGCCACCGACCGCTCCACCGTCGGACCGCCCGTTCCCGCCAAGCCCGAGGACGAGGAATAAAGCGGCCATCAAAAAGGCCGGCGGAGCCGGCCTTTTTGATGGCTGTCAGGACTGCATTCGCATAACTTCCTGGTAGGCGCTGACTACCTTGTTCCTCACTTCCGTCAGCATCCGGAAGGAAACCTCGGCCTTGTTCATGGCCAACAAGGTTTCGTGGATATTGCCGTTGCGGCCGGTGGACAGCTCCACCTGGGCCGTGGCGGCCTTGTGCTGCAGGACATTGGTGGTCAGAAAAGAGGCCTTGAGATGGTCGGCGAAGCCGGGCCGCTTATCCTTCCTGCTGGTCGGGGTCAGGGACAGGGCCGGGGTGCTGGCCGGCTTGATGGGGGCTATGAACATGATCAGACTCCTGACTTGGTATTAACGTAAGAGCTCCAGGGATTTCAGGGCCATGCTCTGGGCCGCGGTGGCGGCGGTGATGTTGGCCTCGTAGCTGCGCTTGGCCGAGATCATATCCACCATCTCCTGCACCACGTTGATGTTGGGCATCAGCACATAGCCGAATTCGTCGGCGTCGGGATGGCTGGGGTCATAGACCAGCTTG